>Ga0194126_10000100_pt1 | contig 127695 bp, 81 predicted proteins | sample TA2KigC150mmetaG_FD_148641 | JGI IMG/M metagenome (GOLD analysis project Ga0194126, IMG submission 148641) | Freshwater microbial communities from Lake Tanganyika, Tanzania - TA2015035 Kigoma Deep Cast 150m | ecosystem: Environmental > Aquatic > Freshwater > Lake | place: Tanzania: Lake... | reverse complement strand
GGAACGCATTATGAAATATATAGATGAAGTTAATAGTGAACCGGTGGTTTTTAAATGGAAATACAAAATGGATTCTCTTTCTGTTTTATAGACTTATTGCTATGTTATTTAGGAATCGATATACTAGAGGAAAAAGAAGATGTTTGCAGAATCCTGGACAGTTGTTGGTTAGGACAGGGTGCTATTGTAAACGAATTTGATGGTAAACGATGCTCTCTTTTGAGGGTAAAACATGTTGTTGTCGTAAATACGGGACGTCTGCATTGCATGTTGCCCTCGAAATTTGGGTGTGTTATCAAAGGATATCGATGAAATTATAACTTTGCCATTATTTTATGAGATGGCTGATGAGCAGGTTGAACGTGTGATTTGTGTGGTTAGTGAGTTCTTCGAAAAGCATACGGATGTATACATGAAAAATAAAAACAAGTAATCAAGTAACAGATATAACTTGATATTAGTAGAGGTACTAATAGATGGAACAAGATCAGTGCACACTTCTCATTCTTGGTACGAGGACATTTGCTATTGAAGTATTAGATTTAGCCTCTGAAATTGCAAATGTAAAAGTCGTAGGATTTGTAGAAAATATGTATCCTAAAAAATGTCATGATTTGTTGGGAGGGTTGCCTGTTATTTGGGTCGATAATCTTGATAAATATGCCAAAGATCATGTTGCGGTGTGTGCGCTTGGTACTACTTTTCGAAGCCGGTTTACCAATCAGGCAGCTTCTTACGGGATCAGGTTTAGATCCCTTGTGCATCCATTGGCAAGAATTTCTGCAAGAAGTACCATCGGAGAAGGGTCTATTATCAGCGTAGGGGCTATCATTGCTTCTCATACCCAAATAGGTTGCCATGTTATTGTCAATCGTGGAGCTTTGATCGGGCATCATACAAAAATTGGAAATTATGTTACCATTGGACCGGGAGCTAATATAGCGGGATCGTGTACAATTAATGATGCGGTATACATTGGAATGGGGGCGGTAATCATTGATAATGTTATTATAGGTTCACATGCTGTTATTGGCGCTGGTTCTGTAGTAACGGAAAACGTACCGGATAATGTTCAGGTTGTTGGCGTACCGGCGAAAATTGTTAAAGAAAATATATCGGGAAAATAATGCATGAAATTGGACAAACTTATTATAAATGTGGCGCTTACTGGTACGGTTCATAATCAGAATGATAATCCGAACCTTCCCGTCGCCATTGATGAAATTGTAACGGATTGTTATCGTTGTTATTGTGCGGGCGCATCTGTATTTCATATACATGCGCGGGATGAAAATGGAAAACCTGATTTCCATTCTGCCCGTTACGCCAAAATTATTGCAAAGGTGAGAGAGAAATGTCCGGATGCGATAATTTGTGTATCAACCAGCGGGCGCGTTTTTAAATTATTTGAACAACGTTCTGAAGTGCTTGATTTAAATGGGAAAACAAAACCTGATATGGCATCTTTAACTCTTGGATCTTTTAACTTTCCCGGGCAAGTATCTATGAATGAGCCGGATATTATACGCCGCTTGGCAGAAAAAATGTATCAAAACGGGATCGCTCCTGAACTGGAAATCTTTGATCTTGGAATGATTGATTATGCTAAATATCTTATAGAAAAAAAGATTTTGCAAAAACCGTTGTATTGTAATTTCCTGCTTGGTTCGTTGGGGACAATAAGCGCTTCTCCTTTTCATCTTGCGACCTTGGTAAATTCTTTACCTTTAAATTCTGTCTGGGCGGGAGCGGGTATCGGACGGTTTCAATTTTATGTTAACGCAATGTCTATTACTATGGGTGGCCATGTACGGGTTGGACTGGAAGATAATTTATACCTGGATATTGAAAAAAAACAATTGGCAACAAATCTGGAATTGGTTGAACGTCTGGTGAAACTTGCGCATGTAGCGGGGCGTGAAATTTGTACGCCGGGTGAAGCGAGAAATATGATAGGATTACCTCGTTTTGTGTAATAACTGTGATTTATGTGTGATAAGGCAGATGAATTTTGTTGTGTTAGGGTGAATTATGTTAAACAAATAAATATTTTGAGTAATTGTGCGTAGTGGTAAAAATATTATTTGCTGAAACATAATTTCAGTCATTTTCTTTTTAATCTGAAAATATCATATGTCGGTAAAATGGGTAGGATACTGTTAAAAAAAGACAATATACATGGAGAATATCGTGCAGAACTAATCAAATACCATTGGGAGGATATTACAAAACTTCAAACATTAATTAATCGTGATTTGAGGTGTTGGTTAAGATGATAATGAAATGGAAATTCTTGGATGAAAGAAACAATTAAAAATATTGCAAACATATTCGATCTAATAAAGAATTATTTCCCATCATTGTATGGAGGATTTAAAAATAGCAGCTTATTTAATAATATAGAAACATATTGCATGTTTATTGGTTATCCCCGGAGTGGACATAGTTTAATTGGCGCATTGCTTGATGCCCATCCAAATGTAATTATTGCCCATGAATTAGGGACACTTAAATATATTCTCGCAAAGTATTCAAAAAAACAGATATTTTATTTGTTGTTAAACAATTCACAATTCTATGCAAAACACAATAAAGCAAAGGGGGGGTATTTGAATATTGTTCCGCGTCAATGGAACGGCAAACATAAAATACTAAAAGTAATAGGAGACAAACATGGGGAAGGAGCTGTACTGAGATTGCGAAAACGTCCCTGGCTGCTTTCTCAATTAAGGAAAACCGTTCGTACAAGATTGCGATTTATTCATATTATAAGAAATCCCTACGATACCATCAGCACAATATACAAAAAGGCCCAAATACGCAACCTGAATTCAAATCTTAAGGAATGCATAGAATACTATTTTTCTCTCTGTGAGATTGTTGCCTCTATAAAGAAACAGGTGGAAAAAGCTGATATATTTGAGTTACGTCATGAATTATTGATTGATAATCCGATAGACTCTTTAAAAACCCTTTGCCAATTTTTAGGTGTTGAACCATATGAAGATTATCTCAAAGATTGTGCCAAAATAGTATATAAGACTCCACATAAAAGCCGTTTTGATATCGATTGGAATAGTGAATTAATAGATATGGTACAAAACAGTATCAATGAGTTTTCGTTTCTTAATGGATATTCTTATGAGAGTTAATTAATTGGTTATCCTTGTATCGATTGGAAATGCCTTTTTCCTTTAAACCAAGCAAGGTTTTACGCACAGATGGACAATGAAAAAATTATGAAAAACAAGAAAAGGGTGCAAAGGGATAGAGATGATTATTGTGAAAAATCATCCCGCTTAACTACTAAAAACTTTTTTATAATTGTCTGTTGTATCGAACTACTATTTATTCTATGGAAATGTGTCTTTGATTCAACGAGGAATGGCCAAACATTTCTCATCACATTTTTTCTTCTCATTTTCATTTCACTGCCTCCCGGTTTAGGAATAACACTCCATATTTTCAAAAATAAATCTCCTTATTTTCTGTTGTCTTTTGGCCTGTGTTTGGGGTATGGGTTTGTGGGAGGTTCCTGGTCAATCATGCTGCTTGTAGGATGTCCACTTCAACCATACTTATATATTGGTGTAATATCGGTTATAGCGGGTCTTCTTCTGTACAGGAAACAGATGGAATTAAGGAGTTATCTGAATCGGGATATCTTTAAAAAGGATGTAGAAGAATTTTTGTCCCCTCTTGCAGTGTTATTGTTTGCATTCATAGCGCTTTCACTCCAATTAATAAATAACTATGTGCCCGGTGATGTGGATTGCCAATCGGATAGTTTTAATACACTTATGATTTTGAAAGAGGGTTCGTATCCGTTTGTAAAACCATACCTTGATCAAACACGCCTGGAGTTAATATCCGGTCATCTTTTTCATACGGTGATAGCGGTTGTTACAAAATTAAAGAATGGCATCCTTATAAAAGAATTTATGGCGGTATCGGTTATTACCGGGGCGTTTTTTTGTATGGGGGTTTATTATCTTGCACGGTTTGTGGTAAAAAATGAGATAATCTTATTCCTTGCCGGAATATTTACGTTAACGCGTGCATATGTTTCCTGTTTTAATGATAATCCCACGGAAAACATGGCTTTTTACTATGGAGCGATGTTTATTGTTTTTCTGATGTATGCGATGGAAAAGAAAAAAGTACTCTATGCTCTTTTCGCGGGGTTTTCTATTTCTTTTTGCGCATTATCACATCCTGAGATATTTTTCTATAACATTTTGCCTTTTTCGTTTTTCTTTGTGACGCTTTTACTTTCGAAAGACATACATCGCAAAAAGGATTATGGTAATTTACTGGTAATACTAAGCATTATTTTAATTATGGTATTACCGTATTATTTAAGGATAGGGGGAAAAATACTTTCTGTTGATACAGTCATGACAAATAAATTGCATGATATGTGTGCACCGACAGTAATAGGTGGTTTGGCCGACTGCAATGGTTATATTGTTCCTTTTTTTCTGTTTGGGGGTATTATATTGCTATTGCTAAAAAGAAAAACGATCAATGTTTATTTATGGACATATTTTTTTGTCGTTCTCTTTACAATTGAGTACTGGAGATTATTTCAGATATTTTCTCCATCAGGGTTTAAGCTTGAACTTATTGGGCAAAATCGATGGTATACTTACAAATCACCACTTTGGTATCCTGATAGCTTTCATACCGTTTGGTACGGAGGGGTTATTGTTTGGCCAGTTATAATGGGAATAGTGGTAAATTTTTTTTATAAACACTTTGGCAAATATTGCAAGATCAGTTCTATAAAAAAATATTTTAGTATTTTTTTTATAATTATAGCCGTTTCATTTGTCGGATATGAAATAAAAAAAGCGATTCAATATACACAGTTCGTAAAAGTGAGAGATTATGAGGCATTAGAGTGGATAAAGAATAATACCCAATGTGAAAACACAGTAATTTATGCTCCTTTTGATAAAAATAATTTTTGTCCGGATTATGTTACTTCTTATTGGGTGCCAATTATTTCCGAGAGAAAATCAATTCTGTTTCGAAACTATCAGATGAGTAGTTTGTTCAGATTTAGAAACACAAACATACGCGAAAAGGTGAAAGCTCTTCAAACGGCGGCGTATTCTATTGGAGAACCAGAATCTTATAAGATTATGAAAGATAACGGAATTACCCATATTTTTATATCTGCTTTATTATCATATCATTTCCATGATATATATCAAAATTCCCCATTCGTTGAAAGAGTTCATTACAGTTTTAAAAAAGAAGAGGCCCTTGAAGGAACCGCTTTAGTTTACAAGGTGAAATAGCTATATAATAATTTAAGATGAGCATTCATTTGGCAACAATGATTTACAGGCGTGCAAGGACTAATCTATGAAATGGGTTTTCTTCTGGAATTTTTTAAAAGCTCTATAGATTTAAGTATTATTAAACAATTTAATTATTTTGTATTTATGCGCTTGATAAATTAATTTTAGATGAGTATAGTATTATTCATTTCTTTGTTGTGGAGAGTATTATCCTCTTCAATTTACTTTAGTAAAACCATAATTAAGGCATTTGATAGTCCGTCAGTGAAAGAGTATTGAATTATGAGAATAAAAGATATCATGAATTCATCACCTAAGATTGTTCGTGTTTCGGATACATTTGAACACCTCATAAAAGTGTTAGATGAAGAAAAATCGCATGTTATTTTTGTTGTTGATGGTGCGGATAGATTGAAGGGCATTGTGACCGAGGGGGACATAGTAAAAGTTCTGGTACCCAAATATGTCAATGAAGATGAATCTCTTATTTCAGTAATTGATGAAAATTACTTTGAAGATAAATGTAAAGAAAAAAGAAGTGTATCAATAGAAGAAATTATGCAAAAAAGTCTATATACGGTAGATGAGAACGATACGATAATAAAAGCTGCTGCACTTATGGTAATTCATAGAATACATACCCTGCCGGTTTTAAGAAACGGCAAATTAATAGGATTTTTATCACGCCTGGCATTGATAAAACAAATAACGAAGACGCTATCAGAAAAATAATATGAATGAGTTATTGAATTTTTATATATCATTAATTTCGGGAGCACAATTTTCTTTGTAAAGGAACTGTGAGTATGGTTTTTTGGATCGCCACGGGTATATTTATTGTTTGTTACGGATTAATAGTTTCTGAAAAACTTGATAAAACAAAAGTTGCATTGATTGGCGCAGGTCTTATGATGTTTTTAAAGATTGTAAGTCATCATGAGGCATTTTATAATGAAAAATATGCGGTGGATTATAACGTTATTTTTCTCCTTATAGGCATGATGATCATCGTTCATGTGCTCAGCAAGACAGGCATATTTCAATATCTGGCAATAAAATGCGCAAAACTGGCGAAAGGCAAACCATTCTTAATTTTGATTTTATTTGCCTGTATAACTGCGATCTTTTCAGCATTTCTCGATAATGTAACCACTGTATTGCTTCTTGTGCCTGTCACACTTTTTATTGCCGATGAACTCAATATTGATCCGTTTCCGTTTTTGATTACAGAGGTTATGGCAGCCAACATTGGCGGAACGGCAACACTCATTGGCGATCCCCCCAATATTATGATCGCAAGCAAGATAAAACTCACTTTTATGGATTTTATTTACCATTTAACACCGGCGGTTCTTTTTATTTTTCCCTTCTTTCTGCTGGCGACAAAATTTTTTTTTGGCAAAAAGATGCATGTCAAAGAAGAAGTAAAAAAAAGAATCATGAATATGGATGAACGGGTATTGTTGAAAAATTTTCCGCTGTTAATTAAGTCTTTCATTGTCCTCGGAATAGTTATTCTTGGCTTTGTTTTTCACGGAGTACTTCATCATGAACCGGCGACTATAGCCATACTCGGATCCGCTATATTACTCATATTATCCAAAGAAGACCCGCATGAGGTTTTAAAAGAAATCGAGTGGCCAACCATCTTTTTCTTTATTGGTTTGTTTATCCTCGTAGGCGGGGTTATAAAGGTTGGTCTCATCACAAAACTATCTGAAGGAATGATAGCAATAACAAATCCAACTGCTGATAATATGTTTGTGACGTCAATAACAACGTTGTGGTTTTCTGCTATCTGCTCTGCGGTGGTAGATAATATTCCGTTTGTGGCAAGTATGATACCTCTGGTGAGAGATACGGCGTATGCCGTCTTACCGGCAGAATCATCGAATGCAGGAATTCTCCAGCATCCGACACTCATGCCTGTCTGGTGGTCTCTGGCGCTTGGCGCATGTCTCGGAGGGAATGGAACGCCCATCGGGGCATCAGCAAATGTGATTACTATTGGTCTTTCAAAAAAGGCAGGATTTCCAATAACCTTTAAAAAATATATGATTTATTCAATACCTTTTACCATCCTGACGTTGTTTATTTCTACAGTATACATTTGGTTTCGGTATTATATCCTGCCTGTCTTTTTGAGTCAGTTTTAATTATCAGAACCGTAATTTTTCAATGGAGTTTTAGTTAAGAAATGAAGATGCCTCATAATACGAAATTGCCTTTTTTCTCCTATGGTATTTTTAAACCCCAGCAATTGTGCTATTTTCGCATTCGGGATATGGTAAAAAGCACACGTGATGTGGAAGTTGATGGCATGCTCAAAGCAAGGGAAGGTATCCCCATGCTGGTTTTAAGTCAGGGGACGAAAACTAAAGGCGTATTGATTCAATTTACTGAGGGAAAAGAAACGGAAGCATATAAACGTATCACTGAGGCAGAGCCGGATGAAGTGTACTGCTGGGGAGAAGTTATTGCCACAAACAATGTGTCAGCTAACACACTTATTGGAAAAGTGACGGACAAAGACAATTCTGATCTGGAGGAGTACATCGAATGGGATGGAGAGCCGGATCCTTACTTCAATGAGGCTCTTGAGGAAATTGAAGAGATAATCTATAACATTAGGTTAGAAAGGAATTATAAAACGTTTTTCCATCTTCAGATGGCTTACTTTCTCCTCTGGAATGGATTAGAAAGATATGCAAACCTTCGTTATCATCTTGGGAAAAATATCCATGAAAAGGTATTGCAAATTGCACAAGAAAAGGCATTCGCGGAAAGCCTGAAAAAACATGTAAAGGGCAAGAGAGAAATATATAGTCTGGCTGATATATCGAAATATATTCTTGATCCGAATAATCCTGAAAAATCCATACAATATTATAGCCAGATTCGGTCAATTACTCTTAACCGTGGAAAAGCGTTTTTACAAGATTTTGAAATAATGAAATATTCTCTGATAGAACTCCTGGAAATATTCAAAGATTTATTGAAAGATGCAAGCAAATAGGAGTTTCCAATACGAATTGCTACTTGTTATTGGCGATTTCATTTCTGCTATATGAACATTTCTTAATTTGCGCGCAGCTCAAATCTTTTTCTCATGTCAGTATGTTTTTTCTTCTTTTGATTAAAGATGGGCCAACACATTCTACCTTTTCCCCCTTGATTTCCTTCTATAAATCTCTCGGTATTAAGTATTATTAAACAATTTAATTATTTTGTGGTTATGCTCTTGATAAATTAAAATTGTGGGAGTATACTATGCAACATTTCATTTCTTTATTGGGGGTGGGGAGAGACATATCAATTTCTTGTGGTCAATCTGTAAAACTTTTTGACTTTTTCATGAATAGTTCTATAATCACGGTCAAATGATACATTATCTGCCTATATTAATTTTGTTTTTTATTGCTTTGGGTTTTGCCCTTACAAATGTTGGGGTTTCAGAAATCCTTGGCAGAAAAAAACCAACGAAGGAAAAACTTAGTCCGTATGAATGCGGTGTTGAACCGGTAGGGTCGGCACACGAACGTTTTTCCGTAAAATTTTACCTTATTGCAATGCTTTTTGTTGTGTTTGATATAGAGGTGATATTTATGTATCCATGGGCGGTTGCCTTTAAGTCATTAAAACTTTTCGGATTTATTGAAATGTTGATTTTTATAGGTATATTGCTCATTTGTTATTTTTACATTTGGAAAAGGGGAGGGTTGGAATGGGAATAGAGAGTCATCTTGGAGATAATATTCTGACGACTACCCTGACAACAATGGTAAATTGGGCAAGGAAGTCGTCTCTATGGCCAATGCCTTTTGGTTTGGCATGTTGTGCAATAGAGATGATGGCGGTTGTGGCGCCTCGCCATGACCTTGCGCGTTTTGGCGCCGAAGTTTTTCGATTTTCGCCGCGGCAGTCGGACCTGATGATTGTTGCGGGTACCCTTACCTATAAAATGGCCTCAGTGGCGAGGAAAATATATGACCAAATGCCGGAACCTAAGTGGGTTATTGCAATGGGAGCCTGTGCGGTTTCGGGGGGGATATTTAACACATACAGTGTTGTGCAGGGGCTGGAACAAGTAATGCCGGTGGATGTTTATCTCCCGGGATGTCCGCCGCGGCCAGAAGCATTGATACATGCCATAATGGAAATACAAAAGAAAATACAAAAGGAATCGCTGTAAAAATGCTAAGAAGTGTACAGAATGAATAATGATTTGATTATTACATTAATAAAATCCAGTCTCCCCGAAGCAATAATAGGATATCATGAGTTTCGCGGGGAATTGACTTTTGTTGTAAAAAAAGAGCAAATTACGCAGGTAGCTGAATTTTTTAAGAAAAATACAGAACTTGATTGTAGTTATTTATCCGATTTGTGTGGTGTTGATAAGGTTGAAACAGAGGGTATTTTTGAGGTAGTGTATCATCTGTATTCAATACGAAAAAAACACAGAGTGCGTCTGAAAGTTCCCATTCCTGCAGGCAATCCAACCGTTTCAACCGTTACTGACATCTGGAGAACGGCAAACTGGCATGAAAGGGAAACATACGATATGTTTGGCATTCGGTTTCAGGGACACCCCGATCTGAGGAAGATACTTATGCCGGAAGATTTTGAAGGGCATCCGTTACGGAAAGATTATCCGATTCATGGAAGACAACCTGCGACATTAAGAAATGTCTACCGAAAGGATGAAGCGTGATGCCAACTACTTCCGCAAAGACCACGCAATTGATGTCCATTAACATGGGCCCCCAACACCCGAGCACACATGGAGTGCTCAGGTTAATACTCGAGATGGATGGAGAGACAATTACCAGGGCGGTGCCTGATATTGGATTTCTGCACAGGGGAGTAGAAAAACTTGCAGAATACAAAACATACCATCAGTTCATTCCTCTTACTGACCGCCTTGACTATGTAGCTCCTTTTTCAAATAATTTAGCGTATGCGCTTGCGGTAGAAAAATTAATCGGAGTAGAGATTCCTGAAAGGGCTCAGCATATAAGAGTAATGCTTTGCGAACTTACAAGGATATCTTCTCATTTATTATGGCTGGCTACGCATGCCCTTGATATCGGGGCAATGACGGTTTTCTTTTATTGTTTTCGCGAACGGGAAACTCTTTACGATGTCTTCGAGATGGTTTCCGGTTCCCGGATGAATCTTTCATATATACGGGTTGGAGGCGTTGCGCGCGATTTGCCCGGTGGTTTCCTGAAGAGTGTCGAAAAGTTTGTAACTGAATTCCCTTCAAAACTGAATGAATATGAGACGCTGTTAAAGGACAATCCCATTTGGAAAAAGCGCACCATTGGCGTTGGTTCTATTTCTCCGGAAGATGCAATTGATTATGGGTTAAGCGGGCCGAGTTTAAGGGGCTCAGGGGTTAACTGGGACGTAAGGAAGGCGGAACCGTATTCCGCTTATGACAAATATGATTTTGATGTGCCGCTGGGGACGCATGGAGATGTATATGACAGATACCGTGTGCGCATTGAAGAAATGATTCAAAGCAATCGCATTGTTAAGCAGGCATTGAATATCCTGCCCAAAGGCGACCACATTACACATGTTCCTAACGTTGCATTGCCTGCAAAAGAGGCGGTGGAAACGAATATGGAATCAATGATACATCATTTTAAATTGATAACCGATGGTATCTGCCCGCCAAAAGGCGAAGTTTATTCATGCGTGGAAGCGCCGAAGGGAGAATTGGGATTTTATATTGTCAGCGATGGTTCAAGCCGTCCCTATCGGTTAAAAATCAGACCCCCGTCTTTTGTAAATCTTGAGGCATTGCCAAAAATGGTGGAAGGAAGATTACTCCCCGATGTGGTTGCCGTAATCGGAAGTTTGGATATAGTTTTGGGCGAAATTGACCGTTAAAACGAAAAATGGCTGAGACAAATTTAAAATCTGAAAAAAAAGACGAATTGGACCTTTCGAAGACAGAAGAAATTCTTGCAAAATATGAAGGAGCGAAAGGCGCAATTATTCCGATTTTGCAAAAGATTCAGTTGGAATATGGATACCTGCCTGAATCTGCGATTGATCTTGTTGCCGAAAGATTGAATACCAGCGCAAGTGAACTTATTGGAGTCTCAACATTTTATGCTCAGTTTCACTTAAAACCGAGAGGAAAGCATATTGTTAAGGTCTGCTGCGGCACTGCCTGCCACGTGAAAAATTCCAGAGGACTTACTACGAAAGTGCATCAGAAATTAAAAATACATAAGAATGAAACTACGGAAGATAAAATGTTTACTTTTGAGGAGGTTTCTTGTTTGGGGGCATGCGGCATTGCTCCTGTCGTAGTGATTGATTCGTCTGTACACGGAGAAATATCGCCGGATGAATTTGAAAAGTTATTGGACGAGTATAAAAATACCAATAGAGAGTGATACATTAAGATGGACGCAGAATCTGTGCAATTAAAAGATGATAATTGTACCGGACGCATAGTGGAAAACGACTATTCCGTTGTTGCCGTTTGTCTTGGCACGGGGGGGATAGCCGCAGGCGGCGAAAACGTTTTTAAAAAGTTCGAAGAAGAAATTAAGAGACAGGGATTGGATGCTGTCGTAGGGAAGCGTGTTTGCAAGACCGCAAAAACCGGGTGCAGAGGTTTGTGTTCGAAAGACGTTCTTGTTGACGTGTCTGTTGGCGGATTAGCGACTGAGATTTATGAAAGGGTCACTGTCGAGATGGTGCCTCAAATCGTAGAGGAACATCTTATAAAAAAGACTCCCGTAACGAAGTGGTTGGTAAAAGATGATTATCATAAATTTCATGATAACCAATACAGGCTTGTGCTTGGCAATTGTGGAATAATAGATCCTGATCATATAGAAGATTATATCGAGAGGGGAGGATATAAGGCTCTTAAAAAAGTTTTGGAGACAATGACGCGGGAAGAGGTCATAGAGGAAATCAAAAGATCGGGTCTCAGGGGACGCGGAGGCGGTGGATTTCCAACTGGTCAGAAGTGGGCATCCTGCACAAAGTATTCCGCCGATGAAACATTTATTATCTGCAATGCTGACGAGGGAGATCCGGGCGCGTTTATGGATCGGAGCTTAATGGAGGGCGATCCCCATGCGGTTCTGGAAGGAATGATTATTGGGGGATATGCGATTAATGCCACGAGCGGATACATTTATGTGCGTGCCGAGTATCCAATGGCGGTGAAACGAATGAACTATGCCATTATACAGGCAAAGGAACATGGATTTTTAGGGAAAAATATTCTCGGCAGCGGCTACGGATTGGATATTATTGTAAAAGAGGGGGCAGGCGCCTTTGTTTGCGGAGAATCGACAGCTCTGCAATATTCTATTGAGGGGAAACGGGGTATGCCTCGAACAAGACCTCCTCAATCTGTGGAGGCGGGATTATGGGATAAACCCACTGTGCTGAATAATGTGGAGACCCTTGCTAATGTTCCGATTATTATTAACCGTGGCGCTGACTGGTATTCAAAGATTGGCACTGAAAAAAGCAAAGGAACCAAAATATTTTCACTCACCGGAAAAATAAAAAATCCGGGATTAATTGAGGTTCCCATGGGAACGACGATTCGGCAAATTGTATTTGATATGGGCGGGGGCATTCCAAAGAAGAGAAGATTTAAAGCCGTCCAGATTGGTGGTCCATCGGGAGGTTGTCTGCCTGAATCATTGCTGGATTCTCCTATCGATTATGAATCATTGCTGGGGGTTGGCGCGATGATGGGTTCCGGTAGTTTTGTAGTGGTGGATGACGGCACCTGCATGGTAGAATTAGCGCGTTTTTTTATGGATTTTTGCGCAAGGGAATCATGCGGAAAATGTCCTCCATGCAGAATTGGCACTACCCTTATGCTTGATATACTCACGCGCATTACTCAGGGAAAGGGAGAAGAGGGAGATATTCCTCTTCTTGAAGAAATGTGCGGAGAAGTAAAGACAATGTCCCTTTGCGGTCTTGGGCAGTCCGCTCCGAATCCTATAAAGTCTACGTTGCGATATTTTAGAGATGAATACATTGCTCACATTCGTGATAAGATTTGTCCTACCGCCACATGCATTGCATTGCATAAATATGAAGTTGCTTCCGAAAAGTGCACGAAGTGTCAGGCTTGCATACGTAATTGCCCTGTTAAAGCAATTAGTGGCAGCAAAACAGAAAGCGCCTTTATTGATAAGACAAAATGTATTAAATGTAATTTATGTTACGAAAAATGTAATTTCATGGCGATAAAATGAAGACGGTACATCTGACAATAGATGATAAATCAATAACAGCCCCTGAAGGAACAAATATTTTTCAGGCGGCATTGGATAATAATATTTATATTCCCGGCCTGTGCTACCATCCGAAACTATCCCAATTTGGCGGATGCAGACTTTGTTATGTTGAAGTGACCGAAAGAAAGCAAACAAGGCATCGCTTCGCCTGTGCGTATCCGGTATCTGAAGGGATGGAGGTAAAGGTAAATACCGATGAAGTGAATCGCCATAGAAAAGCCGTGATGGAATACCTTCTTGCCCATCACGAACTTGCCTGCCCTACCTGTAATAAATCGGGAGAGTGCGGACTTCAGAATATTGCTCATGAACTGAATATGTCACCGGGGAGGTTTAAGACGGTAAGGATGTCTGCTCCTGTAATTCGGGATAATCCAGTACTGGAATTAAACAGAAACCGGTGTGTTTTGTGTGGCCGTTGCGTGAGCGCCTGTAAAGAAATTGAAGGCGTTGGCGCTATTGATTTTCAAAATCGCGGGTTTAGCACAGTTATCGGCACTGCCTTTGACAGGCCGCTGGATTGCAGTTTTTGCGGAGGATGCTTGGCGGTGTGCCCGACAGGCGCATGGCAGGACAGAACCCTGGGATTCAGCGGAAGGCCGTGGGAATTCGAAAGTGTTCAGACGATTTGTTCTTATTGTTCTGTAGGCTGCACCATTGTTTTAAATACAAAGCAGGGCAGCGTCCGGCGTGTGGTATCCAATGATAAACTGGGAATAAATGAAGGAAATCTTTGTGTAAAAGGAAGGTTTGGCCATGAATTTATTCATTCTCCCGAACGAATAAAGACACCGTTAATTAAAAAGGATGGTGGATTTCAGCCTGCCGGGTGGGAGGATGCAATAGCAGTTGTGTCAGAAAAATTAAAACAAATTAAGGAAAAATATGGCAGCAATGCAATTGGCGGCATTGGCTCTGAAAAATGCACCAACGAGGAAAATTATCTTTTCCAGAAATTTTGCAGAACGGTATTAGGAACAAACCGTATTAATAATATGCCGAATTTGAAGTCGCCGTTTTTAAATGACCTTATATATAAATCGGTTGAAAGCGGGTTTGCAACAGATTCATTGAAGGAAATCGAAAATGCAAATACCTTGTTCTTTTTTGGTGTTGATGTAACCGAGGCGATTCCCGTTGTTGGATGTATGGCAAGGAAGGCGATCAAATTGAATGCTGCAAATGTGGTAATTGCTCATCCGCGGAATGTTGTATTTAAAAATACTGCAAAAAATGATGTGCGATTAACGTATTCTTTGGGAACTCAGCATATATTGCTGAATGCAATAATAAAAGTTGTTGTTGAGAATAACCTGGTTGATCTGAAAAAAATAGAATCCCTGGCCAGTAATTTCAGAAGTTTGCGTTCATCTTTGGAGAATTTCAGTTTAAGTGATATCGAACGGTTATCCGGTGTTACGCCGGAAGTGATACGCAGGGCTGCCGAATTGCTGATGAAGCCGGGTAATTGCTGTATTGTTTATGGCAAAGATGTGGTTGAAGACCCATTGGGAGAGGATACGATGAAAATGTTGCTGGATCTTTGCGCATTGATTGATGTTTCCAATCGTAGCGATATTCATCCGGGCAAAGTATCGCTTTTCAGCGCAAGATATCACAATAATTCCCAGGGAGTGAATGATATGGGAGTTGTTCCTGAGTTCTTACCGGGGTATCTTGATATAAATAATACGGCGAACAGAGAGAAAATTGAAAAATTGTGGGGAGTAAGATTTTCTGAGAATATTATATCAAAAAATTCTTTGAATCTGGTTGATTTGGGGAAAAATGGAAATATAAAGTCGCTTTACGTAATGGGAGCAGACCCCATTGCCGAACATCCGAATGGAAAAGAAGCAAGAGAGTGTATCAAAAATAGTGAATTTATAGTAGTTCAGGATTCGTTTATGACGGAAACAGCGAAGCTGGCGGATGTGGTTTTCCCATCTTCGACGTTTGCCGAAAAAGAAGGGACGTATACAAACACGGGATTGACTGTGCAGAGATTGAACAGGGCTATTTTCCCCGTGGGTGAGGCGAAACCCGATTGGGAAATTATCTGTGACGTATCCAAAAAGATGGGGCAATCTTTTTCTTATGTGAATACGAAAGAAATTACGGAAGAAATAAAAAAGGCCGCTCCTGTTTATTCCAGCTTAAGTTACGATCGGTTGAAACGAAAGGAATTTCATTGGCCTTCTTTGTTGTCTGCTAAAAAAGAATCAAATAAATATACGTTTTATGCAATTCAGGTCAAATCCCTTAAGGTGAAAGGGGAAAAAGAATTTCCTTTTATTTTAATGACGGGTGCAAGTTTGAATCATCAGGGATATTATTCCGCAAGGTCAAAAGCCCTTGTTTCAGTTGCTCCCGAATGTTTTATAGAAATAAATGATAGAGACGCAAAAGATATGCAAATCAAAACCGGCGATATGGTTATGGTTGAATCCCGGCAGGGAAAACTTAAACTGAGGGCAAAGGTGACAAGAAAATCTCCCTCAGGCATCGTTTTTGTGCCAGATGCGTATGCGAATACCCCCGTTAATGTGTTGATATATCAGGCACATACTCCGGTAAAGATTTATGCTGTTTCTGAGAAATGATTGGTTTAAAAGGACTGTGAAGAAGATTATTTTGTGGGTCTGAAGATGGGCGTCTACTTTTTTGGGGTGGCGTGTGCTATATTAACGCATAACGATGCATTTATCTCTATGCTTGTTCCTCGCCTGCTTATGGTACATATAACGGTAGTTGGAAGTCGCTGAAGGTGTGGGGCAAACCATTGTCCCCCGCTGGCGGGGGTAGGGGGTGGATTTCTCCCGTTGGCGGAATCGCAGGGGGTGGAGTTGTTTCTGGCAATACTCAGGGGAATGGAAATTGAAAGCTAACACAACAAACAATTACGCTTACGATAAAAAATTACGCCCGTTTGCAAACAATTTGCGGAAAGAAATGACGAAGGCTGAAGCGTGTCTGTGGAAATACGCCTTGCGTGCCGGACAGATGATGGGGTATCGATTCAGAAGGCAAAGGCCGGCGCTGCAATATATAGCAGACTTTCTCTGTAAGGAATTAAAGCTGGTGATTGAAGTGGACGGGATAACGCACCAGTGTGACGAAACCGGTGAAAAAGACAAACGGAAAACCCGCGACTTGGAGAACGCTGGATTCAAAGTAATCAGATTTACCGATGAGGATGTTTTGAAAAATATGAGCGGTGTCGTGGAAAGAATTGAAAGGGTAGTTGAAGCAATGGGGCGTTCCGCTCCACCCCCTAACCCCCGCCAGCAGGGGACAGTTGGCGGATGCCGCCGGTTGGATGAATAAAAAGAATATTCGGGAGATTACAGGGATCGTGAAGAAATATTTATCAAAAGCCCTAATAGGTTCCATCATAAACCTTATGTAGATAAGATACTTGAATGTAAAGATAAATGGGAACTATACGAATTGATAATGGGTATATTTGCCGAGTTTTATAAAAGATTTGAAAACGTTCAAAGACTCCCCTTAATAGGTGAGGATCAAAACACTATAAAATATGGGGTTTACTGTGCAAAGGTGAACCCGCGATAATCCGGATTTAAATGCATTATTGAGGTTATATACGTGGCCAAAAAAGGACAAACGTTTTTCTGCGAAATATGCAAGCAAAAGATCGTAGTGGTTGAAGAAGGTTTTGGGGTGCTTGTATGTTGCGGAAAGGAAATGACTCCGGTTGGGACAAAAGATATGATGTCTGTCTGGACGTCGGCATATCCAAAGCCCAAGGACGGCGTTCATTTTATATGCGAGATTTGCGGACAAAAGATAAATGTTGTGTCTGAAACAACAGGAATATTAGAATGTTGCGGACAAAGAATGGTACGCGAAGAGGTTTCAGGTGGATAAAGAATTACTTATTTTTCTCATAATTGCATCAGTTAAGATTTTCATTGTCTTTAATGCAGTGCAATTAATGATTGTCTCAATGATCTGGCTTGAGAGGAAGGTATTGGCGCACATGCAGGTGCGTCTTGGCCCTATGCGTGTCGGGTTTCATGGTTTGCTGCAACCTATTGCCGATGGCATAAAGCTTTTGTTTAAGGAAGATATTATTCCTGAGAAAGCGGAAAAAATACTTTTTGTGCTTGCCCCGGTGATGGCATTAGTTCCGGCAATGTGTACATTTGCCGTTATTCCCTTTGGAGAAGCAATCAATATCTTTGGTTATCGTATCGATATGGTAATTACCGATATTAATGTAGGAATCCTTTATATTCTTGCGGTTTCTTCAATGGGTATTTATGGCATTGTCATGGCCGGATGGTCGTCGAACAATAAATATTCATTGCTGGGGGGAATACGTTCCTCTGCTCAGATGATAAGCTATGAGTTAACGATTGGACTTTCTCTCATCGGGGTTATTATGATGACCGGATCATTGAGCATGGTGGATATTGTGAATGCCCAATCAAAAATGTGGAATTTTATTTTGCAGCCGCTGGGATTTCTCATTTATTCCATCAGCGCCATAGCGGAGGTAAACCGGTGTCCGTTTGATATTCCTGAGGCAGAGACGGAACTGGTTGCCGGTTATCATACCGAGTATAGCAGCATGAAGTTTTCCATGTTCTTTATGGCTGAGTATGCGAATATGATAACGGTGTCTGCCATTGCGGTAACATTTTTTTTCGGTGGCTGGCATGGGCCGTTTTTACCCGGAGTTGTATGGTTTATGCTGAAGCTGTCATTCTGCCTTTTTGGCTTTATTTGGCTGAGAGCTACATTCCCAAGGCTTCGGTATGACCAGTTGATGCATATGGGCTGGAAATTTTTGCTGCCTCTTTCATTGTTTAATATTTTGATTACAGGGCTTGTCATGGTGATTCGGGGATTATGATTTTACCATTGATTAAAGGTCTGGCGCTTACATTTCAACGGTTTTTGAATCCGTTTACGTGTGTTACCGAAAGTTACCCTGATACGAGGCCAAGGCTTGCGAAAAGATTCAGGGGATTGCCGGAACTGCAGATAGGGGAGGATGGACGGGAAAAATGTGTTGCGTGCGGCTTGTGTGCCAAAGTGTGCCCCTCTCAATGCATTTCCATAGAAGGCGCAGAAGATGAACACTTTAGAAGATATCCGAAAATGTATGAACTGGATTCTTTCCGGTGTATATTTTGTGGTTTTTGTGAAGAGGCTTGTCCTGAAAGGGCTATTCTTCTGGGAGATTCATTTGAACTTGCCACCGCCAGGAATAGCGGGATTTTAGATAAAGAGAAATTGCTGGAATCCGCCAGAAGAAGAAAATCATAGCATGGTGATAAAACTATAATGGAACCATACTTGTTTTATGTTATGGCGGCAACTTCTGTTGTCGCTTCACTCTACCTTATATTTGAGAAAAATCCTGTATTTTGTGCCTTATACATGGTTTTTTCTTTTATTAATATTGCGGTGCTTTATGTATTGCTAGAGGCTCAGTTTATTGCAGCAGTGCAGGTAATTGTCTATACGGGGGCAATTATGGTTCTCTTTCTCTTTGTTATTATGTTATTAATGGTGAATGTGGAACAAAAGCAGAAAGATGACTTGCCTTTTCAGCGAATACCGGCGATGATTCTGGGCTTTGTGTTGCTTGTAGTCATGGGCTTAACTATCAAATCGAAAATATTCCAGGGGAAAGAAGGGGAGTATACATCCGCAAAGGTTGAAAGCATAGGGCATACACAATTAATAGGCAAATTATTATTCACCGATTATCTTTTGCCTTTTGAGATGACTTCTATTCTGTTATTTGTGGCTGTTATTGGGGCTATCATATTAGCAAAAAGGAAAGTGTGAGATGATTACGTTAACCCATTATCTGGTTTTGAGTGCGATATTATTTTCCATCGGGGTTGTTGGTGTGCTCATACGGAGAGACGCAATCGTAATCTTTATGTGCATAGAGCTTATGCTGAATGCGGTAAATTTATCGTTTGTGGCATTTGCTCATTTTCTGCACTCTATGGAAGGGCAGATGTTTGTATTTTTTTCCATGACGGTTGCCGCTGCGGAGGCTACTGTCGGGTTGGCAATAATTATTGCCATGTTCAGGAATAAAGATACCGTTAATGTTGATAATATGAATATCATGAAGTGGTAGGGGACTATGCTTGATCTTGTAGCATTTATTTTATTATTTCCTTTAGCTGGTTCCGCAATTAATGGGTTATTCGGCAGACGATTGCGTAAAGAATCGGTAGGGTATATTGCCTGCGGGGCTATAGGTTTGTCCTTTTTCGTTTCCATACTTGTTTTCAGCGGGCTTCTTGCCTTGCCGCCGGAACAGCGTATTTTTGAAAAACACCTGTTCAGTTGGATTCAGTCGGGATCATTCAACGCGGCAGCCGGGTTTCAGGCAGACCCATTATCCTCTCTTATGAGTCTTATTGTTACGGGGGTAGGATTCCTTATTCATATTTATTCGATAGGATACATGCATGAAGACAAAGGATATCACCGCTATTTCAGTTATCTCAATTTGTTTACCTTCTCAATGTTATTGCTGGTTTTAAGCAATAATTTCCTTCTTATGTTTGTCGGTTGGGAGGCCGTTGGATTATGTTCTTACCTGTTAATAGGATTCTGGTTTGAAAAGAAATCCGCTTCCGATGCGGCGAAAAAGGCTTTTGTCGTCAATCGTGTCGGGGATTTTGGTTTTGCTTTGGGAATTATGATGATATTTCTGACGTTCCATAGCATTGATTTTACTGAAGTTTTCAATGCTGCCTCCCATGGGAAATTTGCCATAGGGGATGTTACGATAACGATAATTACGCTTCTCTTGTTTATGGGAGCGGCGGGAAAATCTGCGCAGATACCTTTATATACCTGGCTGCCGGATGCTATGGAAGGCCCCACTCCTGTGAGCGCTCTTATCCATGCCGCCACAATGGTAACGGCAGGAATCTATATGATTGCCCGTTCCAACGTGTTGTATATGTTATCACCTTTTACAATGACTATCGTGGCAAGCATTGGCGCCGCTACGGCGTTGTTTGCTGCTTCAATCGGACTCATGCAAAATGATATTAAGCGTGTCCTGGCTTATTCAACAATCAGTCAGTTAGGATACATGTTCCTTGCCTGCGGTGTTGGAGCATTTACGGCAGGCATTTTTCACCTGATGACGCATGCGTTTTTTAAAGCGTTATTGTTTCTTGGATCGGGAAGCGTTATCCATGCCCTGTCCGGTGAACAAGACATGAGAAAAATGGGTGGATTAAAAAATCATATTCCGGTTACGTACAAAACCTTTTTCATAGGCACGGTGGCTATTGCCGGTATTCCTCCTTTTGCGGGATTTTTCAGCAAAGATGAAATTTTGCTGGAGGCATTTGTTAAGGGGAATGTTATTTATTGGGCAATAGGAGCAGTTGCCGCGTTTTTGACGGCATTTTATATGTTTCGTCTGTTGTTTATGACGTTTCATGGAGAGTCACGGGTTGATCATCATGTCAAAGAACATTTGCACGAATCTCCCCGAAACATGACGGTTCCGTTAATGATACTGGCAGGTCTTTCCATAGTTGGTGGATTCTTGGGACTTCCTGGCGCAAGCGCTTTGAATCATTTTCTGTCTCCGGTATTTGGAGGACATGGTCACAACGAAATGCACGGTTCCGAAGCAAGCTCCCACCATGGTATCGGACTTCCTTCACTTATGATGGTCGTTTCGACACTTATTGCAATAGGAGGAATTTGGCTTGCATATCAAATGTATGTAAAAAGACAGGAACTTCCGAAGAAACTGGCAGAACGTTTTGCCTTGCCTTATAAAGTCTTGTTAAACAAGTATTATGTTGATGAAATATATGATGCCGTATTTGTCAACCCTATTAAGAAAATCTCTGTTCAGTTATGGAAGCGGGTTGATGCGATGATGATCGATGGTTCCGTTAACGGCGTTGCCCGCTTCTTTACCGGAACAAGTAATGTTTTTCGTCTCCTGCAAACAGGGTATGTGCGTAATTACGCGTTTTATATTGTAGTTGGCTGTATTTTTATCCTTATACTGACCACGTGGTTGAATAAATGAGGTTTGTGGTTTTCAGGTTTTATAAAAAAAGAGTGAATCAGATTTTGAATGAGAAAAAAACTTGCAAAACAGGATATAGTCAGTGATGAAGCTATTATAAATTTCAAGAAAATAATATAGTGCAATATGGTGATACCTTTTTACAGGGGTAAATATGTTGCAAAAGGAGGTGGATTATGAAAGCTGAATTCACGGCAATTATTGAACCAGCGCCTGAAGGTGGATACTGGGCTATTTGTCCAGAGGTGTCTGGTGCGAATGGGCAAGGTGAAACAATAGAGGAAGCGAAAAATAACCTGCGAGAAGCTATTGAATTGATTCTGGAAGACCGCAGGCAGGACATTCTTCGCGGATTGCCCGAAGACGCAATACAAGAAAAGGTATTGATTGGATGAAACGGCGTGATTTGGAGCGGAGATTGAGAATTGCCGGTTGTTATTTAAAGCGGGAGGGTAAGTCTCATTCCCTTTGGATCAATCCGAAAAACGGTGTTATCGAGGCGGTCCCCCGCCACAATGAAATTAAGGATCCATTAGCAAAAAGATATTGAAGAAATTAAATGCAGAATAAGGGGGTTAATAATTTTCGCTGCTTGACTACTATTCTGCGGCACTCAAAAGCTGCAGGAGAGAGTAGTTGCCAGGTAACAATCGAATGAATAAAAGGCAATATCGTGTATTTGCGAAGTAAGTGAAGAATTTTTATTACATTTGACAAAAAAGAAAAAGGCTACGAATTCCTGACTCGAAAATAAAACACAGAAAAATAGCATAAGTACTGGTGTGACACATTATATGGTTAGAAATCCAATTTTCATCGTTTCAGGGTGTTGCTAACGCAACATGACGACTGATTTGAAAAATAAATAATACCGGAAACATTCAAATGAATTTGCCCATTCTTACATTAATCACTTTTCTCCCGATTGTGGGGGTTATTTTTATTCTTTCCATCGATTCACGGCATAAAGAATTGATCAGAGTTACATCTCTCATTGTCTCAATAGTCGTGTTCCTGATTTCTCTTCCATTATACTTCATTTTTAATGCAAACACGTATGATATGCAGTTTGTCGAAAAACTACGCTGGATACCATCGTTTGGCATTTTTTATCATCTTGGCATCGATGGCATCAGCCTTTTCCTGGTGCTATTGACGACATTTATTACCCCAATAACCATATTGGCCTCATGGAATATAGAACGTAACGTGAAAGAATACATGGTTGCTATGCTGGTGCTCGAGACGGGCATGGTAGGGGTGTTTGTTTCTCTGGATGTATTTTTATTTTATGTATTTTGGGAACTCATGCTCATACCGATGTACCTCATTATTGGTATATGGGGTGGACAGAGGAGAATTTATGCCGCGGTAAAATTCTTCATTTACACAATGGCAGGCAGTGTGTTTATGCTGCTTGCCATAATTGGCCTGTTTTTCCTTAATTATAGAGCAACGGGCGAATATACGTTTAACTTGTTAGAATTTTATCGTATGGATATTTCGTACGCTGTTCAGTTCTGGCTTTTTTTAGCTTTTTTCCTGGCTTTTGCAATAAAAGTACCTATGTTTCCCTTGCATACATGGCTACCGGACGCCCATGTCGAAGCGCCAACCGCGGGAAGCGTTATTCTGGCAGGGGTATTATTAAAAATGGGTACATATGGCTTCGTCAGATTTTGTCTGCCTCTCTTTCCGGAAGCAAGCCACGCCTTTATTCCTGTTATTTCCTGGATGGCAATAGTAGGCATTATTTACGGGGCGTTGGTTGCAATGGTGCAGGATGATCTTAAAAAACTTGTCGCGTATTCCAGTGTAAGCCATTTGGGATTTGTTATGCTGGGGATATTTGCCTTCAATATTCAGGGTATTGAAGGAGGTATAACTCAAATGATAAACCATGGATTGAGCACCGGCGCGCTCTTCCTTGTCGTTGGTATGCTCTATGAAAGAAGGCACACACGTTTAATTTCAGAGTTTGGAGGATTGACGAAGCAGATACCTGTTTTTGCAACGCTGTTTATGATAGTGACGTTTTCTTCCATAGGTCTCCCCGGACTTAACGGATTTGTCGGGGAATTTCTTATTTTGGTGGGAACGTTTAAATCGCGTATTTTGTATGCGTCAATTGCCACTTCAGGGATAATTCTTGCTGCCGTATATATGTTATGGATGTTTCAAAGAGTCATGTTTCACACTATCACTCATGAAGAGAATAAAACATTGAAAGATGTGAACAAACTAGAGCTGGCGGCGATGATACCCATTATACTGATGATATTCTGGATAGGGATTTATCCTGACTCGTTTTTGAGAAAGATGGATAGTTCCGTTAAACATCTTCTGGAACAGGTTGAGGGGAAAATTCACGTTACGTCAAATGCCAAAAAACAGGAGAATCCCGACTCCACTCACGATAATAGTGTTCCGAAAATTGACATAGTTCCGGAGAAAGAAACTGAGTGGTAATCGCGGGCGCTCTTTTTGTGTTTCGTTTTAATTAAGGTGAGTTTTACATGCCAAATACTTCAATAATGACGTTTAATATTTTAAGCATCCTGCCGGTGCTCGTACTTGCCGGTTTCGGGATGATCGTATTAATGGTGGATATCATTTCTTCGCGGAAAATGGGAGAAAAGAATTTTTTGGCGTATCTGTCATTAATAGGAGTCGCAGTAGCCGCTCTTGTATCGAGAAATTTTGCAGGCACAACGCTTTTTTCTTTTTACGGCGCGTATACAATTGATAACTATTCGATATTTTTCCAATTTGTTTTTCTATTGTGCGCCGGACTTACCATCCTTATTTCCAAAAACTATGTTCAGAGGGAAAACATAAATTACGGAGAATATTATACTCTGATATTGTTTTCCACCATTGGTATGATACTTATGGCTTCAGGGGCGGATTTGCTGAATATCTTCATCGGCCTTGAAATTATGTCGATAAGTATTTATATCCTTGTAGGTATGAAACGCACAAGGCTTACTTCAAACGAAGCGTCTTTAAAATATTTTTTACTTGGCGCCTTTTCTACGGGTTTTTTACTGTATGGCATTGCCCTTGTGTATGGCGCTACCGGAACAATGAGTTTAAGACAGATTGCTGTTTTTATTGCAGGCAAGGGAGGTGTTGTAGACCCGCTTATGTTGGCCGGCATGGGATTGATTATGGTAGGAATAGGGTTCAAGATTGCTTCTGTGCCCTTCCATGCATGGGTTCCTGATGTTTATGAAGGGGCGCCAACGGCAATAACGGCATTTATGGCGGTAGGGCCGAAGGCCGCAGGATTTGCCGTTTTTCTGAGAATATTTTATACCGCATTTGGTCATATGCATCAGGATTGGGAGAAGGCCATCTGGATATTGGCCGTATTGACCATGACAGCCGGTAACATTATGGCATTGACTCAGACTAATATTAAGCGCATGCTTGCTTATTCCAGCATTGCCCACGCAGGATATCTCCTGATTGCCTTGGTGGCTGCGAATGACATGAGTGTTTCGGGCATTTTATTTTATCTTCTTGCGTACTTGTTTATGAATATGGGTGCGTTTGCTATTATCATTGTAGTAAGTCAGAAAGAAGATGGATTTTTGAAGATTAAGGATTTTTCCGGTTTAGCCTTCAAACATCCTCGTCTTGCAATTGCCATGACGATTTTTTTGATTTCCATGGCAGGTATTCCTCCCACTGCCGGTTTTATGGGGAAGTTTTATATTTTCAGTTCCGCTATAAAATCAGGTTATGTATTGCTGGCAATTATCGGAGTGATTAATAGCGTCATTGCCGTTTTTTATTATTTACGGGTAACAGTAGTAATGTACATGCGTGATCCCGAAAGAGAATTTCAGCCTCTTACCCTCTCGCCGTTTATTTTTGTTTCAATAATCATATCAATTATAGGCACTGTCCAATTAGGGATATTTCCTGCAAAGGTGCTCGAAATCGCACGTCAGTCGATGTTGATTTTGAGGTGAATGTGAAAACTGAGTTTTTAATGGGAGCATTCCCAATTTTTTGTAAAATGTGGAGGTATTATGCGGGGGATAAACCACCCGCGCTACGACACATATTGCATGGTAGCGCCGATCCTTTATGGTCGGCTTTATTTTGATTTACAAAAAATTGGGAATGCTCCCGTTTTTAATTGTTTCCCAACAGGAGCGGATGCCCACCCTCTGTTAAAAGTTGCCGAAGACCTGATTAATTGTAAATTCCTTTTTACTCCTTGTTTTCCAGGTACAATTGTAAAGAAAGCGTATGTTTCGTATTATTAGAAGATGGTGGCTTGCGGATGGGGTGTAAAAAGAAGTTGTTTTGATAACTATACTTACGAGTTTACAAATTGTAATTTCTTAATTTGTAAACTCGTAAGGTATATTCAGCCGTTGGTGATATTTTATTCTCCCTTTTTTGCCTTCTCTTTCTTCAACACGATTTCAAGTTCTTTTTCTTCGCCGGTATCTAACTTTATGTTTTGTTTCGATTTTTTATAGCCCTTTTTCTTTACGGTAAGCGTATACGTCCCCACGTTTAAATCCTCAAATTCAAAGAAACCGGTTTCATCGGTCTTTGTATTGAGCGCTTTTGATTTTTTAAGTTTAAGTTTTGTTTTTGCTGACTTAACAGGATTGCCTTTTGAGGCATAAACGTATCCGGATATCCTGCCCTTCAATTCCTCTGCAGGCGTAACCGTGGGGGAAGGTGTTGGGGTTGCTGTTGTTGTATGGGTTGTTTCCGGTGAGGGGGTGGGAGACGGTGCTGGTGTTTCTGTTAATGTAGGCGATGGCGATGGTGTTGCTGTTGGAGTAGATGATGGTGTTGCCGTTATGGTGGATGCAGGAGAAGGTGTTGGTGTTGAAGTCGGTGTTGATGAGGGTGTAGTTGTTGGTGATGCGATTATTGTTGCGGTGGATGTAGTATAGGTAATATATTTAAGATCGGCGTTTGTTTCATCATAATAGCTAATGTATAAATCTCCCGAAATGTCAATACCCATAGAGTTATATTTTCCCACATCACCATCACTGTCCAACGTGGTTGTTACCCACTCTCCCGTTTTATTTGTTGAATACATAAGGTTGTCGTTTGTGTTGTCGTAATAGCTGATATGTATTTTCCCGGAACTGTCAATGACCAATGATGTATATTGGCCAACGTCATTGTCGCTTTCTACCGTGGTCATCGACCAGCTTCCTGATTCGTTTGTTGCATATTTAAGGTTTTCTCCGGTATCGTCATAGTAGCTGATGTGTATAGCGTTTGAACTGCCAATTCCTATGGAGGTGTACTTGCCAACGTCATCGCTACTGTCTATTGTGGTCGTTGTCCATGAGCCGGATTGATTGGTGGCATATTTGAGATTATCATTTGAGTCATCGTAATAACTGATGTGAATTGTATCAGAACCGTCTATTGCAACAGAAGTGTACCATCCGACATCTCCCTCGCTGTCTATAGAAGTTGCTGTCCATGAACCCGATTCGTTTGTTGCGTATTTGAGGTCGTCGTTGGAATCGTCAGAATAACTGATGTGCGCATAGCCCGAACTGTCAATCGCAATGGAGCAATGTTTGCCTACATCGTCAGTGCTGTCAACTACCGAAGATTCCCATTCCCCGGATTTATTTGTGATGTATTTAAGATAGTTGTTTGTATCATTATAGTAGCAGATATGTATATTCCCGGAATAATCAATTGCGAGGGAGGAAAATTCACCGGCATCGTCATCGCTGTCTATTGTGGTCGTTATCCATTCCCCGGAAGTATTTGTAGTGTAGATAAGGTCTCCGTTTGTTTCATTATAACAACTGATGTGCACATTGTTTGAACTATCAATTCCCAGTGAGGTGTATTTCCCAACATAGTCTGTGCTTTCCACGGTAGTGCCTGCCCAGTCTTTTGTTTTATTTGTGGCATATTTGATTATATCATTTGTGTTATCGTAATAACTGATATGAACGTTTCCGGAAGAATCCAATGCCATCGAGGTATACAGGCCAACGTCGCCATTGCTGTCCACGGTGGTTGTTTCCCACGAGCCGGATTCATTGGTGGCATATTTAAGGTTGTTTTTGTCTGAATCATAATAACAAATGAATGCACTTCCGGAACTGTTTACTCCAATAGATGTATATTCTCCAACCACTCCATTGGCATCAACAGTGGCGGCAACCCAGGAGCCGGATTCATTGTTTGCATATTTTAAAGCGTCATTGTCCATATCATAATAACTGATATGTGCATTGCCTGAACTGTCAATACCTATTGAAGTAAATTGTCCGACATCGTCAGAACTGTCAACGGTGTATTTTACCCAGTTCCCGGATTCATTTGTAGTGTATTTAAGGGCGTCATTTGTGTCGTCAAAGTAGCTGATATGCACCTTGTTTGAACTGTCAATTGCCAGAGAGGTAAATTTCCCGATAATTCCGGTGCTGTTTACTGTGGTAGAATCCCATTCACCGGATTCATTGGTAGTATATTTTAAATCATCATTTGTATCGTCATAATAAGTTATATGAACGTTTCCTGAACTATCCACTCCGAGTGAGTTATATTTGCCGACGTCTCCGTCGTTATCAGCGGTAGTGGCAGACCATGTTCCTGACGTATTTGTTATATATTTTAGGGTATTATTGGTGTTGTCATAATAGCTGATGTGTATATATCCGGAACTGTCTACACCAAGGGAAGAATATTCGCCAACATCTCCTTCGGTGTCAATAGTTGTGGTTACCCATGTTCCGGCAGCATTTGTTGCGTATTTGAGATCATCGTTACTATCATCATAATAACTGACATGCAGGTTGCCGGAGTTGTCAATGTCGATAGAACTATATAATCCTACCGTACCATCACTGTCGATTGTCTTAATTACCCATGTTTCGGCTGAAGCAGATGTTGGGGTAGGGGTGGAAGTTGCCGTTGATGTCGGGGTTGATGTAGGCGTTGGAGAGGAAGAAACAATAATTGCACTTGTAGTGTATTTCAGATGATTGTTTTCAACGTCATAATAACTGATATGTATGGTATTTTCATTGTCAACCGATAGGGAAGTATATCCACCGGTAATCCCGTTGCCGTCAATTGTTGAAATTTCCCATGTGCCTGAGTTATTGGTGGCATACAACAGATTATTGTTATCGCTGTCATAATAGCTGATATGCGCATATCCTGAACTGTCAAGAGCTATGGAGTTGTATTCTCCGATATCACCATCGCTGTCTATTGTAGAGGTTACCCATTCTCCTGAATTATTTGTGGCGTATTTAAGATCGTTATTGGTGTCGTCGTAGTAAGTTATGTAAACGTTGCCGGCGCTATCGACAGCAATGGCTGTGTATTGTCCCACATTGCTGGAGTCGCTTATTGATTCTGTTGTCCAGTTTCCGCCTGATTTTTTTGCGTATTTGAGTTTTCTGTTGGTTTCGTCATAATAACTAATGTGAACAACATCAGAACTGTCGATTGCTATGGAGGTGTGTTTTCCAACACTGTTGTTGCTATCCACTGAAGTAGTAGCCCAATCACCGGATTCATTGGTGGCATGTTTCAGGTTGCCGTTGTCATTATCATAGTAACTGATATGTACATTTCCGGAGCTATCAAGTGCGAGAGATGAGTATTTCCCGACGTCGCCTTCTGTGTCTACGGTTGAAGATGTCCATGTGCCGGATTTGTTGGTAATATATTTGAGACTAAGGTTGTTGGTGTCATAATAACTGATATGTACATTTCCGGAGCTATCAAGTGCGAGAGATGAGTATTTCCCGACGTCGCCTTCGCTGTCGATCGCGGAAGTTTCCCAACTGCCGGAAGAATTTGTTGCATATTTGAGGTCATTGTTGTTTGAATCATAGTAGCTGATGTATACATTGCCTGCGTTATCTGTTTTGAGAGAGTTGAAAGTGCCAACTTTATCATTACTATCGACCGTTGCTGATTCCCATGAACCGTAAGATTGTGGCATTAAGACGAAATGAAAAATTACAAATACAATTGCAAAGAAAGGAAAAACTCTTTGTGCGGTAGTAAGGTATTTCATAAATTTCTCACTTTTTAAAAACGTATTCTATATAAAATGAAGAGGGGAAAAACGATAAATTATTCGGAAAGGTGGTTTTTATAAAAAAGAGCAATAGCAATTTTTGCACAATATATAATATCTTTTTTAAAATATCAATACTATATATTGATTTTTTGTGAAAAAAACAAAAAATTTATTTAATATCATATTGATTCAGAGTATGACGAAGGTACGATCTGGAATCATGGGTTAGGGATGAGATTTTCTTGCCTGAATTTCTGCGAATATATATATCCCTATATGTAAATGAAGTAGAAAAGGGAGCAATCGGTGTTACACAAAAAGCAAAAAATTTCAAATTCCCTGTTATCTGTAGCATCCGAACCACTTTTTTGGGTTTGTTCATTCATTCTTGTTCCCAAGTTCCTGCTTGGGAACATAATTGTGAAGGAAGCTCATGCTTCCAGTTATGAGAAGCGAACCTGCCCCTGCCGGTTTGTCGGCTGCCAGGCATGGCAGACAGGGCTTCTAAAGCAATTTCCTGCCAGCCAGGCGTTCCAAAGCCGGAGCTTTGGAACGAGTCATGGTCTCTTTTGGATTTTTACAAAAAGTTTTGGGAATGTCTAAGTAAGAAAATGGAAATGATAAAGAGTGTTTAGAATGCCAGCACAATTGGGTAGAAAAATTATAAAAAGGTTGCGTCGCTATTTTACTACAATTTGACTACAGTTGAGAAAAAACAGGTAGTATCAAATTCCTGAAAACCCTTGTAAATACTGGTGGAGATGAAGGGATTCGAACCCCTGACCTTTTGAATGCCATTTCTTTAAAGGTCATTTTTAGCAATTTTTATAACCAACTGGCTTTGTGTCTGTTGCGACTGTAATTGTTTATATCATAAAATCTTACAACATAGATATTTTTCTGCTCGTTCCTTTTCATTCCTTTCGATTTCGCAGTGTTCGGTCACAATTTGGTCACAGTGAATAAACAGAAAAAACGCAGAAATTTTGTATCAAATATTTATTATTATTAAGTAGTATAAATTTTGAAACATAGTAATATAACAGCATGTTTTATTCGTTTGTGTATTCCTCCCAAATATTAGATAAGCAAAACTTGCTCTTTGACAGCAATAAAACATGATGATAAAATTCTTTTGCTATAAAGTAATATTAAGAGAAACAATTTAAAAAATGGTTAAGGAGGGCATTTATGGACTATAAGGAAAGAATTATAGCAGATTCAAATATAATGCTGGGTAAACCGATAATCAAAGGAACCAGGATTACAGTTGAAATCATTTTGAAAAAACTCTCTGAAGGCATGACGATAGAAGATTTATTGGTGGCATATCCCCATTTGACCAAAGAAGACATTTTGGCAGCGCTTTCTTACTCTGCGGATGTAATATCTCATGAAGAACTCATTGCAACGTAGTATTATTGCGGATGAAAATGTCGATTATCGGATAGTTAAATACCTCAGAGATAAAAACTATAAAGTAATTAGTATTTTGGAAGACTTTCGAGGTATTTCAGATAAAGAGGTTATAGAAGTGGCAAAAAATAAAAATAGAAAATTTTCATTTCCATGATCTAAGGCATACCTTTGCGACCCGATTAGTTCAAAGGGGCATAGACCTCTATAAAATATCAAAATTACTCGGTCATCATTCTATAGAAATGACACAGAGATATGCGCATCATTGCCCTGATAGTCTTAAAGAAGGGGTACAAATTTTAGAGTCAGGTCACAATTTGGTCACAGTTGATGAAAAAGAGGAATGGGGAAAAAGTTGTAAATCCTTGCCATTACTGGTCGGGGTGGCGGGATTTGAACCCACGACCTCTTGAACCCCATACAATTTAATGGGCATGTTTTTTTATCTGTTGATGTCTGTAGTGCTTTGTTGTTGACTTAGAAGCCTATTCAAGGGGTAACATCTTACACGGTGTTATCCCTTGTTTTCTCTTGTGAAGTATACAAAAAGTATACAGAAAATTTTAAGCGCATTTTTACATCACTCCTCAGAAAACTCAGTTTCTGCACCGCACTATTATTCCATGAGATAAACAGGGACAGCGACTATTTATTTTCATAAAAATGGTAGCTGTCCCTATTATCGAGGTTCCTCTATAACCAGTGCAATAAAACGCTCTCCGGCGAATAGTTACTATGCAGGTAAAATGATTTACCTGAATTGTAATCAATCCCCAATATATCCTTGTAATCAAAACTGTTAAATGTATAATCTTTTAAAGGGAAAACCTCTTTATTGTCAATAGATTAGGTTTGACTCCATGTTTCTTTTTGTTTCGTTTTGACCCCATGTTTCGTTTAGCATGGAAGTTTATAGATTTATTTTTAACATCTACCTTAGGTACTAACAATCGAGAGTAACAATGAGTGCGACTGGAGAATTACTGACAATAAAAGAAGCAAGTGAATGGGCAACAAATCACATAGGCAAAAATGTTACAGCTTCTAATATTTCCTATCTTATTCAATACGGGCGAATAAAGAAAATTGGAGGCAATGGCTCGACTCAAGTTTCAAAGCAGGATTTATTAACCTATTACGAATCCTATAATGGGCACAGAGAAATTTCCTGGAAAGACCAGCTTGGCAATGATTTGAACTGGGCTTTGTCATTTGACCAATACAAAGAGGCTGAAACAACCAAGCATGTTCACCGACTTCACCCATACAAAGGCAAATTCATACCGCAACTCGTTGAGTATTTTCTTGACGACCATACAGACAAATTCAAAACCGAAAGCTATTTCAACAAAGGTGACATTATACTTGACCCATTTTCAGGTAGTGGTACAACAATAGTTCAGAGTTGCGAACTTGGAATACATGCTATCGGTATTGATGTTTCTGCCTTCAATGCTTTAATTGGTAATTGCAAGGTGATGAAATATAATTTGGTTGATGTGCAAACTGAAATTAGCCGTATCACAAAATCATTGAAAGAGTTTTTGAGGGATTCCCACACACTTGAATTTGAGAAAAAACTTTTACAAGCGCTTTATGACTTTAACAACGAAAATTTTCCTGTTCCCGAATACAAATACCGACTAAGGCAAGGAGAAATTGATGAGGCGCAATATGGATCAGAAAAAGAAAAGGAATTTTTACCCATTTATAACCAACTCGTTAAGAAATACAACATCAAGCTTCGACAAGACAAAGCCAACAGCTTTCTAGACAAATGGTATTCACAGCACATTCGGGAAGAAATTGAATTTGTTTTCGGCGAAATCAAAAAAATTAGTAATTCTGATACGAAAAAAATAATCACCGTTATTTTAAGTAGGACGATTCGTAGTTGCAGAGCAACTACTCATGCCGACCTTGCTACGCTTTTAGAGCCAATTACTGCTACTTATTATTGTGCGAAGCACGGCAAAATGTGCAAACCGCTTTTCTCAATCCTCAAATGGTGGGAAACATACACAAAGGATGCGGTTAAACGCATCGCAGAATTTGATAAATTAAGAACACAAACTTTTCAGGTTTGCTTGACAGGCGATAGCAGAACGATTGATATTTTTACAGAGCTACGAAAGAAAAATTCTGCTTTCGCAGAGTTAGCAGAGAAGCAAAAAATAAAAGGTATTTTTTCATCCCCACCTTATGTCGGATTAATTAACTACCACGAACAACATGCTTACGCTTATGATCTTTTCGGGTTTAAGCGTAAAGATGAACTGGAAATTGGACCTCTATTCAGAGGGCAAGGCAGAGAAGCAAAGCAGAGTTACATTCAAGGTATCAGCGATGTTTTGAATAACAACAAAAAATTCCTCGCCAATGATTATGACATTTTCTTAGTGGCAAATGACAAATTCAATATGTATCCAACCATTGCAGAAAATGTAGGAATGAAAATCGTAAATCACTTCAAACGACCTGTATTAAACCGCACTGAGAAGGACAAGGGAGCATATTCAGAAATCATTTTCCATTTAAAGGAAAAGTAATGGCACTAACAACAGAACAAATACAAAATGTTGAAACTGTTTTACGAAATAGTTTACGGAATAAATTTCAAAGCTATAATCCAGAGCCAGCTTCTATGCCTTTTCATACCCGATTGTTGGGGAAAGACCGCATGGCTATATTTTCTTTCATACAATCTCTCAACACCAATTTTGGAACGAGCATTTTTGAACCCGTTGCTAAAGCGTTAGCATCAGCAAACTTTCAATCTGCCACATCGCAACAAGTAGCAGGAACACAAATTTCTTCACAAGCTCACAGCGTGATTCAAAATATCATGGATGGTTTAGCAACCGCCACTATGTCACCTAACAAACCTGAAGAAATACATGCTATTAGACAAGTCTGCCAAAGCGGTGAAATGCGGACAGTTAGACCCGCAAAAGTTGATGTGAAAGTTGTTGGACATGATGACGCAATATTTCTTTTTGATATTAAAACTGCAAAACCTAATGCTGGCGGCTTTAAAGAATTTAAGCGAACGCTTTTAGAATGGGTTGCAGCAACACTGGCAATAAACCCTTCTGCAAATATTCAAACATTCGTTGCAATACCTTATAACCCTTATGAACCTCAACCATACAATCGTTGGACAATGAGAGGAATGTTAGATTTACAGAACGAATTGAAAGTAGCTGATGAGTTTTGGGATTTTCTCGGGGGACAAGGAGCATATCAACAACTACTTAACATATTTGAGAAAGTTGGAATTGAACTACGACCAGAGATTGATCAATATTTCTCAAGATACCTCAGACAATAATGCTAATGCGCTGAGATACGAAACGCATCAGATAAACAGGGACAGCGACTATTTATTTTCATAAAAATGGTAGCTGTACCTATTTCGCCACTTAAAGGGAAAAATTCTTTATTGTCAATAGATTAGGTTTGACCCCATGTTTTTTCCCGACGCCGACACGTATAAGATTGTCGCAAAGAAAAAAGACTACAATAAATCAAAATACACCGTAAACCTGAAAGAAGGAGAGGAGAAAGAAATTGAGATGGTGTTGGAAGAAAAGTGATTATTCTAAGGGCAATTTAACATTATTCTAAAAATTGTGGAGGAATTGATATGAAAAAAATAATGATATTTTTAATATTGATGGCAATAGTCGCAATTCCTGTAACTATTGTTTTTGCAGATGATATTGATGTGTTTGATAGAATTACAGAAGATTTGGAATTGGAAAGTGTCCTTGTCAAGGCTGGTGAGGGCATAACAGAGCGTTATGATATTAAAGCACTTGGAAACAAAATTCCCCATCAAGTATTGGCAACCGTTGAATCAGGAAACTGGGTATTTAATCTTCCTACCACTGCAATTGTTTATTTAGAACCCGATGACAAGGCAGATAATATTATCGAATATTGGGACGTGGCATTTGCGAATACAAAAAAAGGGAATATTGTATTCTATCGCACCATTGTTAATAATGATGTTATTGACAGAGACTCATATTCTTGGGATTTAAAAATTAAATGCAAATTAATACGTTATAAATAGAGGTTAGATTTTAGATAAACAGGGACAGCGACTATTTATTTTCATAAAAATGGTAGATGTTCCTAATATAATATATTGTCAATAGATTAGGTTTGACCCCATGTTTTTCTCAATTACCCATTACATCTACGTATGATAACCCAGCACATTATTTTACTGTATCTTTGGCGTACTCAGAATTAGACAAAGCAGTTATATGCATCAGGGAATGCTGGAATAATTCAGATGAGGATTATGAATTTCCAGATCTGTATTTTGAATTAAGGTGGATGATTTTAAAATAGAAAAGATTTGATACGGAAAAGCGTGGTTAGTTGTGTAGGTTGGGTAGAGCGAGGCGAAACCCAACATTAACTGTTATGTGAAGCAAGGCGATTATGATGCTGGTCGAGAACATGGCTTAAGATTCACTTTTAATAAATGCAGGATATGAACGAATTGTGGGATAAACAGGGACAGGACTATTTATTTTCATAAAAATGTGACCCCATGTTTTTTTAACGTTTTTGTTTTTACATCCACTGCCCGACAACTACGTAATTTGTTGGGCAATTAAACTTTGCAAACAAACGAATTTCTACAATAATGAATTCTCCCGGCATTCGGTTGTTTGGTTTCAACGTGATTTGGTGCAAATCATCTGTTTTAGAAGCGTCATCATTTGCTCCAGCAAAACCACCAACAAGACCATGTTGATGCGAATCATTAAGAATTAGTTCTCGCACTAGCGTTTTATACCCTTGCGTACCAAGGGTAGCGACAGTAATACACAAACCAATTTTAGCTAACATCCTAGCAAACATTTTGGAATTTGCTGTTAGAGAAACACCAATACGCTTTGCATCTGAAGGTATCGTTTGAGCCGGTGCCACTATACGAATTTGGAAATCGCAAGGAGGAAATTCGGGGGCAATAGCTCCGGTCAAAATCGGCGCTTCATAAAAAGAAGGGATAACAATTGCTCCCGGCAAATCATCCCATTCAACTTGTCGAGTTACACTTGTACCATCTTTTAGGTCAATATGGGTCAAGGTTGTATTTTGGAAGCGATCTTTTCTCCTTAAGCCTAACTTTGCACGACCAGGCCCCATCATCGCAACAAGACAAGCATCTTCAATTCGCTTAGTAACCTGCTGGCAAGATTTACAGAAGCATTATTTAGCACAAGGGCATTCGACAATCCAGTTGGTGCCTCATTTCCACCTAATCCCCTTGGCAAAATATGCTCCCTAGTGAGAGGCGGCATTGTATTGTCACAATAAATACATTTGCCAATATTCAGGTGAAGATTCTGCATGCCAGCCCTTCTTTGCCTAATAATAAAACCTACTGACCGCCCAACAAGTTACTATACAGTTTCTGCCTTCTAACAAACAAAAACTTGAAAGTCAACGCATATTTATAAATTATTGACAAAAAATATAAAAATACGTATATTGCTTCAGGATACCATTACTTTTGGTGTGATAGACAGAAAAGAGGATATTTCTTACATGATTAATATCCCAAATGAATTGTAGTATAATAGGTAGTATAATAGGGACATCTGCCATTTTTATGAAAATAAACAGCCGCTGTCCCTATTTATCGCAGGGTGTTGGGTTTCGCGCCTCAACCCAACCTACGATAACTCTTTATTGTCAATAGATTAGGTTTGACCCCATGTTTTTCTTTTTTTTTCGCAAGATGAGTTGCTGGGAACTGGTGTCAAACCTTGATTTGTGATTAGCGTAGATTTAATAGGGGCTATTTATGATTTGATCGGGTAGCGGATGTCATGCGAGTTGTGAAAGTGGTTTAATGTTTGGCGCTGGCTACTCACATATTGTAAAAAAATAACTCCCTGAATGAGGTTTAATAATAATTTCGGCAGTTTGATGCCTTGTTTGCCGGAAAGCAAGGTGAAACGAAATGCAACAGTTTTTGAAATCCAAGTATTACCCGTATGTTGGGTTTCATTCCATTCTCCCCAACCCTACAGTACCATTTCGCGATAGATATTAAATCAGTAAAGAACACTTACCGAACAGGCAGGTTTTCTCTTTCTCTCTATAATATCTTTGCATCATCATAAGAATGTTTTTTGAATGCAGCGTAATGGCTTTGTTTAACTTTTCATCCTTGTAAGTAATTTGAGGATATTTTAAGTGTCCTATGTCAGGGTAGGATCCCTGTTCCAAATTCATTTCACTTACTTTGTAATAGTCATGAAAAGATAAAGCCGGAACATTCATTCCAAAATCTTCGTAAGTTGACAGCATTGGCGCTCCGGGTTGGGCGTGAAGTCTGCCAAATTCCAAGAAATTGAAGGACGGAAAATTGTCTGTTATATTTTTAATCCACTCTTCCCCGGCGCCGATATCACCATGTTCCATAAAAGGCATTCCAAGGATACAAGAGAAACCTACCGACACATTTTTGAATTCACTACAATGTCTCAGGATATTAAAGAGTTGTTCATCGGTAGGTTGTTCTTTTATCATGCCTTTTTCCCGTAGTATTAGTCGATGGTTTTCAGATAAACTGGCTATGTCAATCATAAGTTGAACTTTATTAAATGTTAATGCTAACAGCTTAATTAAATTATCTGCAGGTAACACCCAGCAATAAAAAAAACCATTTTTCGTTTTAAGATCAATACCCGAAAAAGATTGCTCGTAGATATTATAGGGAACGACGCCGATTATCTCGAAATCGAACATCAATGTATCGGTATATCTAACAGACTCCAAAATATCTTTACGCACGGATTTTACAGGCCGGTAAAAAGGCACTTTCCTGTTGAACGTATTAATTTGTGTCTGTAGGCTTCCCCCGCAATAAAAACAGTTCTGGTTGCAGCCTTTTCCCGTATTAATATAAAGATACGAAAAGGAAGAAAAATCATCCTTCTCAATAACAATTTTGCCAATGTCGGAAATAAATATCTTTTCGGAATTCTCATGATTATGAATATATTGGAAGCCTGTTTCTTTAACCTGACGATGTTCTTTATATACAAAATTAGGGATTTCATCTTTCCCCTGGCAGAGCATTAACAATGGCAGTTCTCCATCCCCGCAAATGATATAATCAACATTTTCATTATGGATAATATCATACCGGAAATAAGATGCCGTATTACCGCCTACAACCACCTTAATTGAATGCGAGTAACTTTTTACCAGATTGCAAATTCTCAAGCCGCGTGCTATATGTTGAAACCATTTTATACTAACACCCACTAATGTGGGATGATGTTCTATCAAGAGCCGAAAAATATTTGTTTTCAAGGCATCGTCGGAAGTGTTATTATCGCGCAATTGACATAGAGCATTAATGCCGTTACGGTATAAATAAGAGGTCAAATAAAGCAATCCATTTGTTGCCATACCAGTTGTGGCGCCAACTAATAAAACATTTTTATGTAATATATCTTTCATTCTGTTTTTTCAGTTTATTTTAAACCAAAAGGTTTATACGGTATCCACAAGTAATATGAATAGCAGGAACATCTGCCACTTTTAAACTCGGCGGCATTGTTTTTTTAAAGTGAAAAACAACTTTCTTCTATTACTCTTATTTTGAAGGAACCAAGAACAGGACTCGGTGATTGCCGGATTACCCGTTCTGCCACACTTCCTAACAGAAAAAAACTACAGAAAGATGTCGGGAGTGATGCAATAATAAATGGGAAAAAATTAAATAAATGATTTTTATTCTATAAAAAGGCGTATACAATCAAATTTTTCTGCTTTTTATACTCCCATGTGTGTTATTTTCGCTATGCGTTATTTTCAGCTTTAAGTTCTTTTATTCTTTCTAACACCGGCGGATGAGAATAATGAAAAGCCGCATAGAGCGGATGTGGGTAGAGGTTAGAAAGATTATCTTTGGAAAGCTTTACGAGCGTACTTATCATACTTTTGCGGTCTTTTGTAATGTCATAGGAAAATGTGTCGGCCTCATATTCGTGTTTTCTTGAAAAATAGAGGGGAAGGGGGGTAAAAGGGAATGATACGATAGAGCCTAAAAATCCAATAAGAACGATCTTTGCGAAAAAGGTGCTTTCTTTTAAATGAAAGAGATGTATGAGACCTTCCGTTTGCATTATTTTGAACGACACGAACACTACGATTATTGCAATTATTTCTGAAACAATAAGGTGTTTTAAAAGATGTTTTTTCTTCCAGTGTCCTGCTTCGTGCGCAAGCACCGATAGTATTTCGTCCTTTTCCATTTTCTCAAGCAACGTATCGTAGAGGACAATTCTTTTTACCTTGCCAATGCCGGTAAAATACGCATTTGTGTGTTTCGTCCTCTTTGACGCGTCCATCTTAAACACACTCTTTACGGTGATGCCTGCCTTTTTCATAAGTCCCCGTATTCCTTCCTGAAGCGATTCGTCTTCCACAGGAGTAAATTTATTGAAGACCGGCGCTATTACATAAGGGAATACATACATCATAAGAATGCTGAAGCATAAGAAAAAACACCAGATCCAGAGCCACCACAGGTCAGGACTTGCCTGCACAATGAGGAATCCTATTGAAATTATCAAAGATATAATGATGGTAGTTATCAGGAGCGATTTCCAGAGGTCTGTTAGCCATAGCTTCATAGTTGAGGTGGTGAAGCCGTATTTATTCTCAATAACAAAAGTCTGATACCATTTGAAGGGAATCATGATGATGGTATCGGCATACAGCAAAATCAAAAAAAAGATTAATCCTGAAATAATAAAGGGCATTTTCAGTGAAGCCATCCATGAATTGTAAGTATTAAGCAGCCCTCCGAAGAGGAATACCAGTAAAATTGCATTATGGAAAAGAGAGCTGATAAAATCGAATTTAGTATTTTCAATAATGTACCGCTGTGTCTTATTGAGTAATTCCTGGTCTATATAACCCTCAAAGTCAGGAGGGATTTTGTTCCCTTCTTTTTTTAAGTGTGAAAGATTAAGGTAGTCCAGCCAGTATCCTGCAATTACCACACAAATATATGCAATGAATACAACGGTGAGATAGGTTTCCATAAATACGATAAGCAGATAATAAAATGGTTTTTTAAATGCCTATATTCCAAAATGGGAAGAAGATAAAAGATAAGATACAAAGCCAGAATATTATCATCATTTCTGGCAAAAATGCCAAGATTTTCTTGTAAAAAAAAAGACGTGATGTCAAAAAAGCGTTATTTTCTCATAGACTGCAAGATGCAATTCTTTTATGTTCTTAATAATATAGCACTTGCACTCATCCATCGTATTTGATAGACTTTTTTCGTTCTTATTCTTATATCATTCTGTCGTTTTCCTGATTTTAAAACAATTACAAACCCACAATATTTTGTGAGGGCAGGCACATGAAATTTCAATGGAGAGATGATTTAGCTACTGGTATTTTATCAGTTGATGAACAGCACAAAGAAATTTTCAAAAGGATGAATGCATTTCTTGATGAAATAGAAACGGGCAACGGCGGGAAAGCGGCATTAGAAGTGCTGGAGTATCTGTCGTGGTATGTGGTGAAGCATTTCCGCGATGAGGAACTTTTAATGTTGAGTGAACATTATGATGATCTGAGAAAGCACAAGAACGAACATCTGCAGTTTAAAAAAGACATTCTTACTTTAGAAAAGAAAATAAATAATCACGATATTACGGTAAACCTGATAGTACAAATACGGCAGCAAGTATGTGACTGGATAGAAAAACACATTTTCGAGGAAGATAAGAAAATAGCCATATTTATAAAAAACAAAAACGAGAATGAAAATTACACAAAAGATCTGAAAAATTTAATAACGAAGCTTGTTGATATCGGGCGCGCTCTTTCCGGAGAGAGAAATCTGGATAAATTGCTTGAAATGATTGTTGATGAAGCTCGTGAGTTTACGAATGCTGACGCAGGTACGCTCTATATTAAAGAAGGTGAGTACCTGAAATTTAAAATCCTGCAAAATGTTTCCATGAAAATCAGAATGGGAGGAGTCTCCGGTAATGAAATAACATTTCCGCCGGTTGAATTAAAAGAGTCTAATGTCTCTGCATATACTGCAATTAACGATGTCATTGTTAATATTCCCGATGTGTATGATTCTCAATTGTTTGATTTTACAGGGCCAAAAAAATTTGATTCGGCCACTAAATATCGGACAAAATCCATGCTTGTGGTTCCCATGAAAAACCATGAGGACGATGTTATTGGGGTTCTTCAGCTTATTAATGCGCAGGACAAACGCACGGGAGACGTGATTCCCTTTTCTGCTGATTATGAGAATCTTATACATTCTCTCGCTTCCCAGGCAGCAGTTGCATTTACGAATGCAAAGCTGATTAGAGACATGGAAGAATTGTTTAGCTCGTTTGTAAAGGTAATGGCCACTGCGATTGACGAAAAATCACCCGTTACCGGCGGGCATATTCAACGTGTCGCAGACCTGACATTAATGATGGCGAAAACAATTAATGAGCAAAAAGAAGGGCCTTTTGCAAATGTTTATTTTGGCGAAAATCAGATGCATGAATTGAGAATGGCTGCCTGGATGCATGATATTGGAAAAGTTACCACCCCGGTAAATATCGTAGAAAAAGGAAATAAACTTGAAACGATTTTTGACCGGATTTATTACGTGGAATTGAGGTTTAATTATTTAATACAACAGACGGAAAAATCATACCTCCAGAAAAGATTGGAGTTGATGGAAAGAAATGCCGAAAAAGGCGAAATTGAAAAATTAGAGGAAGAAACACGGCGAAGGGTATGCGAATTAAAGGAAATGAAAGAATTTGTTCTCCAGTGCAACAAACCGGGAGAATTTCTGGAAGATAATAAATTAGAACGATTGAGAATGATAAGCAAATTAACGTATAGAGACGCAGACGGAAATGAGCAGAATTATTTGACTGAAAATGAATTGAAAAACCTTTCTATCCGCAGGGGAAGTATTACGGAAGAGGAAAGAAAGGTTATGCAGAATCATGCCGTTGTTACAATGAAAATGCTTGAACAAATTCCTTTTACAAAGAAACTCAAAAATGTGCCGTTCTTTGCCGGAGCGCATCATGAGTATATTAATGGGAAAGGATATCCTCTGGGACTTAAGGGGAATGAGATACCATTTGAAGGCCGCTTAATGGCGGTTACCGATATTACGGAAGCTCTTACGGCTGCTGACCGGCCATACAAAAAGGCGATGCCATTGGAAAAAGTATATCAAATATTGATATCTATGGTAAATAATGGCGAGTTGGACAAAGATATTGTGGAACTGATGATAAAAGAAAAAGTATACGAACATTATCTGGAAGAAAAGAAAAAAGAAAAAAAATGAATCTATGGCAAAATTAAAACTGGATTTACACGAGATTTGCAAGAAGGGTCTTTTGATTGAAAAAGAACTGAACCGGGTGATGAATGAAGCTGTTGAGAAAAGAATTGCACTCGTGGAAATTATTCCCGGGAAGGGAACCGGACAGTTAAAGAAGACTGTTTTGAGGTTTCTCAATCGTTCGGAAATTAAAAGAATGTATCATCGAATTGATAAAGACCGGGATAATTTTGGAAGGTTTTTTGTACGGTTTAAACATTGAGGAATAGCATTTTATCTCTTTATGAGAAGATATAAATATATAAATGGGTATTGGTTTTTCATTGGGGATAAAGGTCTCAGGCTGTTTTTGATCTATGAGAAAGGGAAGTCTTTGAATAAGTTACAATACCTTCTTTATATAAATCGTTTCCATGAATATCATTTGCGACAATTACCGGAAAGTTTTCAACCTCCAGCTTCCTGATTGCTTCTGTTCCCAAATCTTCATATGCCACTATTTCTGCTTTTTTTACTGATTGAGCCAGTAATGCGGCAGCGCCGCCTGTAGCGACAAAATAGACGGCCTTATACTTTTTCATGGCTTCCAGCACTTCTTCGGAACGGTTTCCTTTGCCAATGGTTGCTTTTAATCCGAGAGACAATAATAGTGGCGTATATTTGTCCATTCGATAGCTCGTGGTCGGTCCGCACGACCCGATAGGCATGCCTGGCGGCGCCGGACTCGGACCTACGTAATAAATAATCTGGTTTTTTATGTCAAAGGGCAATTCCTTGCCTTGTTCAGCAAGGCTTGCAAGCCTTTTGTGTGCTGCGTCTCTTGCAGTATAAAGTATGCCGCTGATTTTGACTTTATCCCCTATTTTCAGTTTTTCGACGACAGAGTCTGACAGGGGTGTATTTATGGATATAATGTTTGTCATAACTATTTACTTCCCAATATTGCTGTTTTTACACGATGAGAATGACAGTCTATATTGACTGCGACAGGAAGGCTTGCTATGTGGCAAGGATGGCTTTCCACATGAACTGCCAGGGCGGTTATTCTGCCCCCTAAACCTTGTGCGCCTATCCCCAGATTATTTATTTTATCCAAAAGTTCTTTTTCCAATTGTGCCGTGTCAGGATTCTTATTTTCCGAGCCAACGGGACGTAGCAAGGATTTTTTTGCCAGGAGGGCGGCATAATCAAATGTCCCGCCCATTCCGACTCCCACAATAATCGGCGGGCATGGATTTGCCATTGCATGTGCGACCGTTTCCACAACAAAATGAATCAATCCCTCCCTGCCATCGGCAGGGGTTAGCATGGCGATTTTGCTCATATTTTCGCATCCGCCGCCCTTTGCCATAAAAGTGATCTTTAAATGATTTTCAGCGACAAATTCTGTATGAATAATAGCAGGGGTATTATCATTTGTATTCGTCCGTCCGAGAGGATCTGCAACGATAGATTTTCGCAAAAACCCCTTTTTGTATCCTTTATGAACTCCTGCATTGATTGCATCGTAGATGCAACCGCCGATAATCTCGACATTTTGACCCATTTCAACGAATACAACAGCAACTCCGGTATCCTGGCATAAGGGCATTGTATTTTTTCGGGCAATTTTTGCATTTTCTAATAATTCGGAAAGAATTTCTTTTGCAACAGGAGATTCTTCTTTTTCATGGGCAAGCGCCAAAGCCTTGACAACATCGGAACCCAAATTAAAATTTGCATCCTGGCAAAGTTGTGAAACGGTTTCTGAAATTTCTGCCGCGTTAATCCTGATAGGTGTATCCATACCGAATGGCCCTTATATTTTCATCAAAAAATTGTGTTGGAAAGACGGTGTCAAAATTTACCAGTTCAATGGTAATGCCGATTTTTTGCAGTAATTTGCCCAAAGCAACCATATTTACAAAAATAGGGCTGCTGAAGTGTTCTGTTGCAATTTTTTCAAAAGGAATTCTGTCGCTTGCCGGGCAGCGTAAATCACATTTTTTACAGTCGGTTCCACATGCGGAAGATTCAATAAGGATATGTTTGGCCTTAATAGAGGCGTCGTGTATTCTTGAAAGTTGAAGTGCGATATCCGCTTCTTCGAAAAAAGGAACGTCGATAGGTTCGTCAGAATAGACAATCTCCGCTTTGATATTGCCGCCGCGAACGGTAGCGTCGTAAACAAGATTAAGGGCAACTTCCTTTTCTAATTTCGTAAGGATATTTGCCAGGATATGAGCCATAAGTTTAATGCCCTGGCCAGCTTCTCCTGCCAATATGATTTTCTTAATACGGTGTTCCTCGGGAACGGGGGTAATTTCCTTTACCATGAAGACAACACCGACTCCAAAAAAACTTTTATCGATGCGAGCAGTCTCCGTAAATCCATGCTTTTGAAAGAAATGGTTTGCCAGTTCCTCCGAAGGATAGGTAAAAAACTTTGCCTTGTAACACTCCCGGTTGGCAAAAATATTCAAAGTTTCCTCTAATAGTTTGCTTGCGTATCCTTTTCTTCTATATGACGGTTCGATTCCCAACCAAAAGATATTCCCTATTTGGTGAGATATCCAGGCAAACACGAAACCGATGATGTTCCCATTTTCTTTCCCGACAAGGTAAATGCAATTTTTATTGTCGAATCGTTTTTTTAATTTATCCGAGGTATAGATATTCCGGAAATGCGAACGGTCAACCTCCGGATTCTTGGAGTGTAACTCATCGACTATGTGGTAATAAAGGTCTACCACCGTTTCTATATCATTTTCTTTGAGTTTCTCTATGATGAAAGTCATAAAAAATCGTTTGATTTAAAACAGAAAATATTATCTAATCCTTCCGTATTAAAAGTACTTGCACGACGTATTATTCTGTGTACTTCATATCCTTTGTGCAGAATAATTCAGCCGAGTAACTTCCGTCCTGGCCATGGATACCAGTAATGAGAACCTTTTTCATTTTTATTATGTTAATTTGTAACCCCGCACTTTAATTTCACCTGTAAATACCTCCTATGCCGTCATTCTGAGCGCGAAGCGAAGAATCTCTTTTGACGAGACCCTTTGCCTGTGGCTCAGGGTGACATTTTCATAACCCTTTGTGACCGAAGGTCATGGATGTTTCATTTAATTTTGGCATGAACGATATTCTGAGGGACTTTACTGGATACAAATTTTTGTATAATTAAACTAAATAATCTGAACAGCATTAATAAAGCGCCAAACATACCATTTTTCTTTACCATCGGTATCCATCTCCATGGCGCAGAGTAAATACTCACAAATCCTTCATTTTGTAAATCAATAAGGTCTTTTGGTTCCAATTCATTTACTTTGGTAACTGCAGAGCCATAACGCCTATATTCAGAGAAATTATCGGACAATAGCTGAATTCCATGTTCTCCTGCCTTTGCCATACGATGGAGTTCTGTACCCGGATACGGAACGGCAATTGCGAAGTTTGCTTGTTTAACTTCGCGGGCATTTCTCAGCCAATGAAGGGTTTTTCTCACTGTTTCTTTCGTTTCTCCTGGCAGACCAAGCATGACGGAGTTTAATGCTTCAATGCCATACTTATTGAGCAATCGATTTGCGGATGTATATGCTTCCAGTGGGACTTTTTTATTCATAGTTTTTCTCATCTCATCATCCACTGTTTCCAGGCCAAAAGAAAGCCTTATAAGTCCAGCCTCTTTCATTATTTTTATATTTTCTTCATTAACTAAATTTGCTCTTGTGCTGCCTTCAAAGGTTATTTTTAAATTTTCAGAAAGTATTAAATCGCATATTTCTAATATGTGTTTTTCGTATAAAGTTAACACATCGTCAATAAACATGAAGTGTTTTATATTAAACTTATTGACAACCTCTTTAATTTCCCGAATGACAGATTTTGGGGAGCGTTTTCTGACATCGGTTGTGTTTAATGCATCAGATGCACAAAATATACATTTCCACGGGCATCCTCTTACTGTTTGTAGAGAAGTGAAATTTTTTGTTCCTTGCATTGTTCCTAAAGTGTAATTTTTCATATTTAACAAATGCCTTGCAGGAAATGGTAAATTATCCAAATCTTTCGTTGTTTCCTGGAATCCAGTGAAGAGATGAGAATCATTCTTTCTATATATAAGACCCTTAACAGATGACAAATCATGAGCGCCGCTATTTATTTTTTCCAAAAAATCTGGCCACGTTTTTTCGGCTTCTCCAATGAAGGCGTAGTCAAAGCACGGGAGAAATGCTTTTTCTTTCATGATTGTTATGTGTTGACCTCCAATGGCAATAGGAATTTTATTGTTTTTTTCTTTTAAACCCATTGCAAGTTCCTTAGTAATATGAAAAAAGGGGCTTCTTGCAGTAAGACCAATGATGTCTGGATTTAATGATATTGCTTTTTCTATGAGATCTTTTAAAGGTATCCGGTCCGCTTCAGCATCAATTATGGAAACCTCATGTCCATCTTGTTCTGAAATTGCCGCGAGGAGCGCTAAGTGAAGTGGAGGCCAAACACCGGCTTTGCGGGCAAAATGTGAAAAAATTCCATAATCTCCTGTCCATTGTGGATATAAAAAAAGTATTTTCATTTATTCCTCCATAAAAAATACTTAAGTATGTGACAATTTAATTAAAGCTAGCACAAGGTATAAAGCCTAATAAGTCATTAACAAACAAAAAAGAGTGAGAACTTTTCTATTTTGTCTATTCCAATTTAATCAAGGATTTCGTATCACTTTAGTTTTTTGAAAAAACATGATTTCTCAGCTATTCTGCAACCCTGACAGGGTTCTGAAACCCTGTCAGGGTTAAACCGGTAAGCAAGATTTACCTTATGTTGTCACAGTTTTTTCAAAAAACTAAAGTGATACAGGATTTTACTCTATTTTTTTAGTGTTGAAACAGAAAGATATATTTGTCTAAAATCCGAATAAAACCGAAAAGAGGGGTTTAATAAAACAGAATGTAAAATATTATTGTCTTGTTTTTCTATAGGTATATTAGATGTTTTATACTTAACATGGTATTGAGAATGTAAATAAAATGCGAGGTGAAACCATAGTTCTCGGTTAAATATTTCTTCAGCGCTTTTATGAGATATTCCATCTTGTAAAACGATAGCCTCTGTAATGCTTTCTTTCATTGCGATATAGGAAGAATACCACTTTGGATTAGTAATTAACAAGAAGAAATTATCTTGCTGCCAATTGCTTGTATTATGCATGTTTTTTTGAAACACTGTAGTTAAACAATCAAGACGCGTTACTTTACCTAAAATAGCTGTTAGGCTGCAAGGGAGGAATTCCGGTCCAAAGTAGCGAATAGGAACAGAATCAACATCACGGTACATTCTGCGCCATGTATCAGTCCGATGGACGTAATATTGGGTGGCAAACGCTTCCTGTATGTAAGCCGTCCATCGTTCAGTGGCTACGTTGGATTCCATTGTATGGCCGGGAAGAACATAGCCTGAAATTATTTTGCCATAAGCGCCATCGTGTTCTAATGAAAAATTAATTCGAAAACCGTGTGCCGCGCTATAGTCAGGATGTTTTTCTAAGAATTCAACGCACTTTTCTAATCCTGCGGGTATCAAAAAATCGTCATCTCCCGAAGAAACCGCATAGGGAGTATCTGCCATTTCTGAAAGCGCTTTGACGCACATACCTTCGTTTATGTAGGGAGGGTTTGGGAAATAACGGTAAATAATCTTTAATTTGTCTTTCAAAATCTCAATTGTATTTTTGTTTTTTTCTGCGTGTGCGTCATTGCTTGAGTCGCCTATATAAATCTTTCCCTTAAAACCCACTCTCAAATAATAATATAAGGCTCTTGCCAGAAAATCAGATCTGTTTTTAGTGGGTATGAATATACAAATCATTTCCTGTAACATTGCATTTGCCGTCATAATATATCGTCCTGTTGAATAATTTCGAACATGATTATATTGTTTGTTTCGAAACAAGTATTTTTACATCATACAATGTAATTTGCCTATCTTGTCCTTGAATCGCAATTGATTTCTGTTGAGAAACGTAATGAAATACTTTGTTGGATCATTATAATATGTTCTTATAACATCCTCAAAATATTGCCTTGCCATTTTACCTCTTTCAATTGCTTCGCTCAGCGGAATTTCAGATATTCTTTTAAGCTCAGCGGCTATTTCTTTTTCTGATGATTTGGCGGAAATTCTAAAGAGAAACGACATATTATAGTAGTCTTCCCCCGCTATCAAACTGTCGCTTATAACAACCGGCACTCTTTCAAAAAAGCAAGCCTCATAAAACCGAATACTATCATGGCCGGTGCCTCGTGGACACAATGCAAATAAATGTTTCAGCATAAATTGTTCATATTTTTTTACTTCCGGGTGGTCTTTTTCTGTTCTGCCAAACCATTGCTGGTTTATAATATATTCGCAGTTTAAATTTGCCAGTTTTATCGCATTTGCAACCTTTATTCTAATCATTCCCCTATCAATGCATCCCTTAAATCCAAACGTATTTTTATTCGGAAAAGAAAAACGTTCATGTCTGTTTTTTAATATATCTGCAAGAAGATAGGAAAAAGGAGGTCTTGTGCAAACATTCCAATTCTTAATTGGTTGGCATGAAGCATTGCCAGAAATAGTGACAATGGATTTTTTTAAGTAAGGATGAACCTGATCTAGATAAAGATTATGCCAGTCTCCCTCGATGTCTATGATGTGTCTTTCTTCGTTGCCATTGAAATATGCAAATTTATTTATATCAAATTCATGTATTGTACTGTCTGTTGTTTGTCCCATATAAAAATACTCGGCATCTTCAGGCTCTACTACATCTATCCAGGTAAACAGTCCTTGTTTGCTTAATGGTGCGGTGTTGGCAAAATTAGGATTATCGTCGCAGTTTACCGGTTTTGCATTTGGGTAAATATATACTTTTAGCTTCTCTGATTGTGATAATTTGTTCTTTATTTGTACTGATGTAGCGTAGTTCGTGGATATTTCCGCATTGTTTCCTTTAGTATTTTTAATAGTATTTCTATTTTTCTGTTCATTTTTATTTTGTATGTTGAGATGGGAAAAAATCGTTTCCCAAAAAATACGATTACTATAAAAAGATACAGCCTTTTGGTAGCCGTTTTTTGCAATAATAGTACGTTCTTCATCGTGTTCTAGATAATATTTTGCCTTATTTACCATATCTTCAATGCTTGTAAAGGGGATGTAATCTATCATTGGTTGAAATAGCCCTGCCGTTTCAGGATTATTTTCTTCCAACAATAGAGCACCGGAAAGCGTAATCTCCATTACTCTTCCTACTAATTGTTTGTGACCGGAAAACGATCCTGAAAAATTTACGGCTATTTTTGAACGCCGAAATATACTTGCATACTCTTCTAACGATAATCTATCCTCGTGCTGGCCACCGGGATGATATAATCCGATATTTGCCGTTTTTAGCGCGTTAACCGCTTCTTGACGACCAATCTTGTTAGTTCTTCCCATAAAACATATTGGGATGTCTCGTTCTTCATTTGTTGAATAAAATATTCTTTGATCTTGGGGTGTCCACAATAATAAATATTTCTCAGGATGAGAAACTTTGTGAAAAAAAGTCCCTGTATCGGCGACAACATTTAAATTTACATATTCTTGAATGGAATCAGCGGTTTTTATGTGAATATCCCATACATGATCCCACCATACGACTACTATTGGTATTTTCATTTTGTGATTTATTATTTGTAATGTTTCAATTTTAGGATTATAGGAAAGTCCATGTTGCCAATCCAAAAATAATAAATTAGGTTTTGTTTTCAGGCATAATTCTAATAATGCTCCATCCCCAATTTTATTATGAGTAATAAAAAAATTGTCAAAATGAAAGTTACTTTGTTCTGTTAAGCCAGTAGCCTCCAGAGAACCCCACAAATGATGCGATTGGTTTACAATGCCTAATTCGGGTTTAGCATTAATCCATTTCGGCCCTACAAATAAAACATGTGGTTTGAGTCCTTTTTCTATAACAGTGTATGGGTCTTCAGGCTCTTTTTGAGAATCGGAAGATAAATATATTTTGCAGTACAGAAATCGTTCTTGTGCATCAGAATTTTCTGGATATACCCTCAGACAATGCTCATAACTGGTGAATGCCTTTTCCCAATTTTCTTGTTCCTGATAGAACTTGCCCAGTTGGTACCATCCTTCAGAATATTCAGGAGCCAAACGTGTTGCCTCTGCAAAAAATTCCATGGCATCTTTATCTTTCTTTAGCGCTAAACAACCGTTTCCGAGCATAACCAATTCCTCGGCGTTATTTATATGCCTTGATTTTTCTTTATTATCAATTGCTTCCTGAATAATTTTTATTAATGATTTATTTGCTTTTTCAAAATTAGCATCGATTTTCAGGCATTCAACTAACATTGAAATGGCATCTTTCCGTTTTTCCTGTTTCAGATAAAGCTTTGCAAGACTGTATGTAGGTTCTAAATAATCGGGGTTTAATGTTAAGGCTTTTTTTAAATTTTTTTCTGCTTCTTCAAGTTGTCCTTTGCCATAATACAAGACACCAAGATTATTATAAACAGAGGCATCTTCTGGTTTCAATTCTGCTGCCTTTTCAAAGTCAGAAATTGCCTCATCCTGTTTATTTTGCAGTAAATAAAGAGATGCTCTGTTATAGTAAGCAATCACTTTCAGGGGATTTAATATGATAGCTTTTTCATAATACATGTAAGCGTCTTCAAAATTCCCATTTTTTTCAGCTTTGCTTGCATGATCAATTATCTTGCTATACTCTTCCATTACAGTATTCCATTATTCAATTAGAATTGTTCATTAAAATGTTTTTCTACAATAGTTGTTTCCGATGTACATAACTGAAATCATTTTATCCAATTAGCTATTGCAAGGTAATTTGAATTTGCAAATATTTCACAATGTTCTGAGTAATTTTGAATAGGACATAATCCATCCTGCAAGATTCTGTAAATACTATACTTGGGTGAGAGAAAATCGTAGTAATCTTTAAAAAATAATTTTAAGTAAATACTGGGGTGGTTAAATTCAAAATGAATGAAATCTATTGAATCTGAATTGATCATATTCTGGGCGCTTTTTAAGATGTTTAATTCACAACCTTCCACATCCATTTTTAAATAATCAATATGATCTATATGATGTTGTTTGCAAAAGTCATCAAGGCGCATAAAGTTTACACGTTCTGTATAGTTCATTGCTTTTTTTCTTACATTTTCTGGACACACTTCAAGTCCGCTAGATGAAGTGTGTCCATACATCGTTACTGTTTCGTTTCCTAAACCTAAGGCAATATTGAGCAATTTTGCGTTTGGAAATTCTTTCAATGCGAGCTGTAATTCTTTAAAAATAAGAATGCTTGGTTCAAAACAATAAACATTTACGTTTTTGCCGAAATATTCAAGTACTTTTAATGAAAATTCACCCTTATTTGCGCCAACATCAAAAACAATGGGATCCTTCTCCGGTGCGATATGTTTAGCGACATGTTTGATTGCAAATAATTCGCCACTGGTATGGATATTATCGACGATTCCTCCATAGTTCATTCCTGTTATTGAATACAGATATAGCCATTCAAAAAAAGGTTGAAAAGCAATTTTTCCCAGAATATCTTTATTCGATTTTAAAAGCTTTACTATTCCATCGAACAATATATTATTAATATTACAATCTTTGGAAGAAGTATTAAAAGCGGTGGAAATCTTGCATTGGAGTAGTTTTTCTTGTGCTTCATACTGGTTTGGGTTAATTGCAATTGCTTTTTCAAATGCAGAAATGGCATTTTCAGGCTTACCGTTATTCTGTAAAATCTTACCCAGATATAACCATGCATCATCTCTGTTTGGCGCCAGACGTACAGCTTCAGAAAAACTCTTTACTGCTTCTGTGTATAATCCGACCAAATTACAACACTCTCCCAATTTTATATAATCTTCGGAATTATACTTTTTTAAATTTTCCCTGTCTTTTATTTGATCCAAAATAATATCTCGTAATTGTGTTCTTGTTTCCTCATCTTTTCCTTCTTTCAACATTTGATAAGCTTTTTCAATAAAAATTTTATATTTTTGCATATAATTCCTTTTGGAAAATTTATGTGATAGCGGTTAAAAGAGGATATACGAGTTTTGAATAACAAAGGAAACACCTTTTAATGAATGTTGCTTTTTTTGTAAAGTAAATTTATCTGAGGAATTTCCTCATGGTCTATAACGATTATTTCCAGAGGTTCAAATCCGTAACTCTGTAACCACCAATGTAATCCATTCAAATTAAATTCAAAAAAATGTAATTCTTCGTAATATTTGCTTAAATCATGCCCATATTTATTTGGAACAGCTATTAATAGTAAACCATTTAAGCGTAATATTTCTTTGCAAATGTCTAACGTTAGCTGAGGATTAAATACATGTTCCAAAGAATGCCATAAGACAACCGCATCATAATAATTTTTTGGCAGATTAATTTCTTCCAAAAAGCCATATCTTATATCTAAACCATACTTTTCCTTGCACCACAAAATCGCGTTTGCACTGATTTCATTGCCATCTACTATCCAATCATGATCATTTGCAATTTTCATAAAAAAACCGGCAGCAGCGCCTACATCAAATAGTTTCCCCGGTTTGCTATGTTTTTCTAATATAGATACCTGGTATTTTGCGTCACGCAATCTGGATGCTTCTCGTACTTTATCAAAACAGGCGCTAAGCATAAATCCTTTGAGTTGTTCACGGACTACTTCCTTTGAAGGAAATAGCTGTTTTCTATAAATTCCACAAGTATTACATTTGAGCAAATCCTTAACAATTGGCCCATCTAAAACACCGTTGCAAAAAGAGCAAGTTCTACCATCATTGCAAGCGAAATAGCCATTAGTTGTCTGATTGTTGTATCTATTTTTCTCTGCGGTAATATTTTTTTTTAAGGGTCGAATATTGTAAACTGATGAAAGATATGATTCAGAGAAAGGATCGAAATACTCAGTATTATTTAAAAGGTTTTTGTTTAGAGTAAGGTAACACTCATCGAGCTTTCTCTTTGCTTTATCCATTAATAAATCAATATTTAAACATCTCAGAAAAGCAGTAATAGCCAAAAAAATCTCTCTTTGTTTAAGAAACACATTCCCTAGGCCGTAAAGAGCTTCAGTGTTATTATGATCATGCGATATTGCTTTTTTAAAATTTTTTTCAGCATCTTTTAGATTTCCTAATAAATAGTTTAACACCCCTATGCTTTGGAAAACTTTGTATTCGTGAGGATTCAATGCGGCTATTTTTTCAAAATGTGTTATTGCTTCATTCAAATTGCCTTGTGTGTAATAGTAATTAGCCAAATTGGAGTAATCATCAATTGATTTTTTATTCATTTTTGTTTTGTTGGCTTTTTGTAAAACATGGTTCTATTGACATTTTTAGTATTTTGTTTACGAGTAAATTATGAATAATATTCGTAATTATCTATTAGATTCACAAAATTTCGCAAAATAAGTACCAGTTAGACATTTAAGGTACTTATTTTCTAGAATATCAGGCATTACTTGTAATCCTCAATAAGGTTGTTAAACGCTAAATTTAAGCCGTATTACAATATTGAAATTTTTAACACATTTCACGGTTCTTAAAAATTTTCCCGTTTTCAACAACAAATATGTCTAATAATTAGACAAAGAAAGGTGCATTATCCTACAAATTCTACTTCAACTGAATTTTGTATTAAAAAGAGCCATTATTTAGCTAAAAATTCTCATAAATTTTTTAAAAGTGGAATATAGAAATGAATAAAATTTTAAGTATTTTTGTTTAAAATCAGTCAATGGTCTAAACCACTTTTCAAAAGAGGGATAACAGGTTTATGAAATCATACAATAAATCAATCAAATGTTTGTTATGATAACAACTTATTATATAAGGATATGTGAATTATTATAATATTTTTTGAATTAATTCAAATATCCAAAGAAAACAGAAAATTTATTAATGAAAACATGCACATTTTCTTTTGTGATAAATAGTGTGGGGGGAAAAATTATTAAGAAGTGTATCTATAATCTCTCACTTGGAAAGAAATACAATATTCTATAAAAGCTAAAATTTTTTTATTGTTATTATTAGGTATAAGCGTTGCTTGGTAACCATAATTAGTAGATTTTTTGTTTAAGTATACCTTTAAATTATTACGTATTTATAGAGTATTTTTAGTATATGAATAAACAATTAGCGCTAGATTATTTTAAAAAGGCTGAGGATTGTAAAATAAACGGTCGTATTGAAGATGCCGTGTCGTATTATAAGAAATCATTGGAACATGATGATGGTTTTATTAGTGCGTATTATAATTTGGCAATCTTATACCATAAACTGGGATTATTCTCTGAGTCTATTGATACGTTTAAAAAAATTGTAAAATTAAATCCTGCAGACACTTCTGTTTATAATAATATTGGTGCGTTATATTTTAGAAATAACAACTTAATAGAGGCAAAAAAGTATATTGAATTGGCCTTATCTATCGAACCAAATTATGAAGAAGCTAAAAAAAATCTGGAAAATATACAAAAAAGATTAGATGAAACATCAATGATTTCTGCGGAGAAAAAGTCCGGCAGTATCTCTTTTAGAAAACAAAATATCGGTTTTGTCACTGTGTGGTATGAGAGAGGTCAGGCATATGTAACAAAGGCAATCCGTGATGCATTAAGCGATCAGCATAATACATTTGTTTTTGCCCGAAATGGAGGAACTCTTCATAATCCTTTAATAGAAACTACGGGTGAGTGGCATGTTCCAAATCTTGTAACGTATACTCATTACAAAATACCGAAAGAAATTTTAGTTGAGTGGGTAAAATCTCATTGCATAACGACGGTGTTTTTTAATGAAGAATATAATTTTGAATTGATAGGAGAAATTAAAGGGCTTGGTGTTAAAACTATCGGGTATTATATTTGGGAATGGTTTAATCCTGACTATGTGAAACTGTGTAATTTGGTTTATGATAAAATTATTTGCCCTACGAAGTCGTGCTATCAGAAATTTAAAAGTTTGGGAGTAAATAATATTGAATACATTCAATGGGGAATCGATTTAAATCAATTCAAGCCGGGAGAAAAAAAAGAAAATACTAGGGTAAGATTTTTTCATCCTGCCGGCTGGGGTGGCTTGCATGCACGGAGAGGAACGCAATTTGTTATTGACGCATTTGTAAAAATGAATAATTCAGAATCGGAATTGCTTGTTCATACACAGTTTCGTCAAGATACGACCACAATAGATAATTACCATCAGCACTTGCTAAATGAGAGGAATATAAAAATACAGTATGGCACAGTTTCCCGGGAAGAAATCATACGAATGTATCAGGAAGCGGATGTTGCAGTGCTTCCCTCAAAGTGGGAAGGGTTAGGCTTGACCTTTCTTGAATCGATTGCCTGCGGGTTACCAATTATTACAGTTGATGCGCCACCCATGAATGAGTTTGTTATCCATAGAGAAACCGGGTATCTTTGCCGTGTCGGGGAAAAACAAAACTACAAGGGCATATTTGTTGATGGTGTTCATGTCGATATAGACGATATGGCAAAAAAGATGCAGCAAATAATGGATGTACCCACGAGATGTGCTATGAAGGAAAATACCATAAAATTGGCGAATGAGTTTTCATTTGTACAATTTAAAGAAAAAGTACAAGATATTTTTCAGGAGGTAATAAATTCAAGTTGTGTAAATGTGCGACTTAACATTGGTTGTGGAACAGACATTAAAAATGGATATATAAACATAGATTGCCGTGAAATCAGTGGTGTTAATGTAAGAGCGGATGTTTCCCATATTCCTTTCAAAAATATGTCTGTTGCCGAAATAGTTGCCAATGACATTTTGGAACATTTCCCCAGAAATAAAACACAAGAAGTTTTGAAAAACTGGATCAATTTGTTGAGACCGGAAGGGATGCTTAAGATTCAATGTCCGGATATTCGTACCCTTGCATATGCTTTTGTAACTAACCAAATTCCCGCAAATGAATTCTCAAGGCGTATATATGGTGGACAAGATTATGCTGACAATTTTCATCATGCTGGCTTTGATGTTCCTGAAATGAAGCGGATATTAAATGAACTAGGCATGTGGCCAAAAAAAGTGTCGGTATCTAATGGAAACTTTACCATAGTCGCTTCACGCAAAACAGCTATGATACGTAAAAAATTAAGGATTCTTTTGATAGGATCACGGCTAACTAATTATCCTTGGGGAACGGAGAATTTCATTTATAAAGCCTTGCATGAATTAGGGCATGATGTAATTGATTTTGATATCAAAAAAGATACGGATGGCATTGGAAAATTTATTGAAATGGACAAAGATATTGTTATTACTTTTAAAGGTTCCGGTGTAAACCCAAGATTTATAGAATTGATGAGTTGCCCTACAATTCTTTGGTACCCGGATGATATACAGTCATTACAGCATGCGGTCGCAGACATTAGATTGTCAGGGTATGCGTATGATATATTGTATTATATTAATCTGAGCGGATTAAGTACGTTAAAAGAGATGGGAATTTCTCGTTGTAATGTTTTACTGCCTGCAACGGATCCATCTGTGTATAAATATTACCCGGGAACAAAAAAGAAATATGATATTGTATTTGTCGGAAACATCTATCCCGATCGAAGAAAACTTCTTGATAGATTAAAAAAAAGGTTTGGTGTTTATGAAACGAAAGCATATATGGAAGATATGGCACGGATTTTTAATGAAGCAAAAATTGTATTAAACCTGGGTGTGACGAATATAGGGTATAACCTAAGAGTATTTGAAGCTCTGGGGTGCAGGTCTTTTTTATTGACGAATGAAATAAATCAGAGCGAACGGTTCTTTAACGATAGGGAACATCTTGTGTATTTTAATGATCAAAATATCGAAGATCTTGCCGAATATTACCTAAAACATGAAGAAGAAAGGGAAATTATTGCAGAAAATGGTTATAGAGAAGTATGTGCAAAGCATACATTTAAACACCGTGTAACACAAATACTGGCTGATGCTGGCTTGGCAAATAATGATGTATAAGTTGGCGGTAAAAATTGATAATATAACAAGCAGTAAGAAATGTTTTTGATAAACAACCATTACAATGCTTTATAACTATCTATAACAATTATTGGAGAGGTTCTGAAATTACTATGGTTCGTATTGGAGTGATTGGTTGTGGTTATTGGGGAATAAATTATATACGTGCTTGTCATGAATTAGAGCAAACAAAGGTTGTTCGTGTGTGTGATATAAATGATGCACGACTGCGGATAATCCATAAAAGATTTCCTTATGTATTCCCAACCTCAAGAGTAGAAGATTTAATTAACGATCCGGAGATAGATGCGATTATTATCGCCACAGAGGCTGAATCTCACTATACCATCACGAAAACCGCTTTAGCAAATGGGAAACATACATTAGTAGAAAAACCATTATCAACAAATATTGAACATGCAAAAGAGTTAATTTTGCTGGCAGAAAAGAGCAGAAGGACGTTAATGGTTGGTCACACATTTTTATATAACGCCAGTATAAATAAAATTAAGGAATATATCACGCAGGACAGTTTTGGAGCAATTTATTATTTGCATGCAACACGCACACATTTGGGTTTGATACGAAATGATGTTAATGCGATATGGGATTTGGCTCCCCATGACATCGCGGTGTTTTCGTATTTTTTGGGGACAAATCCCTTATGGGTAAGCGCAGTGGGTGGATGTTTTTTAAAGGACACAAAACCTGATGTTGGTTTTATTAGTTTAGGGTATCCGAATAATGTGATTGGCAATATACATGTAAGTTGGGTTAATTCGAATAAGGTAAGAGAAATTGTTGTTGTTGGCAGTAAAAAGAGAGTCGTGTTTGATGATTTGAATAATCTTGAATCTGTCCGTATTTACGAGAAAGGCGCTGAAATTTCCGGAGACGTCAATAATTATGGAGAATTTCAATTACAACTAAGAGACGGAGATATCATTAGCCCTCGTATTGAAACAAGCGAACCATTGAAAAATCAGATAAAGCACTTTGTTTCGTGTCTGGAGAAAAATACAATTCCATTATCAGACGGCCAAAGTGGGTTAATGGTTGTGAAGGTACTTGCTGCCATTGAACGATCTCTTCAAAAACGGGGTGTTCCAGAGGAAATACCCCAATGAAAGTTACTTTGATTTCTCCTCCAAGTCCTTTTTTAATCAATCAAAAAGCATTTCCCCCTCTTGGAATTTTGTATTTAGCTGCAATATTAGAACGGCATAATATTGAAGTAGAAGTTGTCGATTTAGCTGATAAAGAAAAGGAATTAATAGAAACATTAGAACTCTATGCCGGAGCAGATCTTTACGGTATAAGCGCAACAACTCCTCAGTATCCGCAAGCGTTAATAATCAAAAAAATATTATGCGAACAAAACAAAAAAAATCTTATTGCAGTTGGTGGAGCCCATCCTTCTTCAGTGCCAAACAACTGCATTAAAGATGGTTTTGATTTCGTAGTACTTGGAGAAGGAGAAAATGCATTACTTCAAATAGTAAATAATTTGAAATTTAAGAAACCTCAGTATGGTGAAATTCGTGCTCAGGCAATTCAGGATTTGGATTCAATTCCTATTCCTGCGCGACACCTTATTGACATCAATTCGTACGCATATGACATTGATGGGGGACGAGGCACAACGATCATTACAAGTAGGGGATGTCCCTATGCATGTGCTTTTTGTTCTAAAGACGGATGGCAGACAGGCACCCGTTTTCACGGAGCAAAATATGTGATTTCAGAATTAGAACATATTATTACAACATACGGCATTAAGCATTTTTTATTTTTAGACGATACACTTACATTACACAAGAGCCGGTTATTAGAATTATGCCGTCTTATGGTGCCTCTAAACATCAAATGGCGTTGTTATGCAAGATCAAGCACTTCAAAAGAAAAATTGATTGCAATGAAAGAGGCTGGTTGTGTTGAAATTGGGGTGGGAGTTGAAAGTGGATCACAAAAAATACTGGATAGTGTCAATAAAAAAGAAACGGTTGATCAGAATACAAAATTTGTAGAACTGTGTAAGGAAATTGGAATTATTGCAAATGTATTTATTATGATCGGCCTTCCCGGAGAAACATATAAAACGGTTGAAGAAACACGCCAGTGGATGGAGCATGTGCGACCACAAAAATTTGGTTTTAACATTTTTATGCCATATGCAGGGACTCCAATCTTTAATAATCCTGAAAAATACGATATTAGAATTTATGAAGTGCCTGACGAAAAAAGTTGGGTTAAAGGACGCCAAGGAGAGTATCAGTCTTTTGTTTCTACAAATGAATTAAGTCGCGAAGAAATTGTTCGTCTTTTTGAAGAAAGTTTTAATTATTATACAGAATTAACCAATTGGCAACCCGGCGTAGGAAAAAAATGAATAAGGATTATTACATTGGTACTAACGCTCATACAGATCATGGTGTTATTATTGGATACCGAACTGGCAGATCAATAAAACAAGAAAAGACTATTATTGGCAATCATTCATATATAAGAACGAATACCGTTATTTATTGTAATGTTACCGTTGGTGATTATTTACAAACAGGACATAACGTTGTTATTCGTGAAGAAAATACAATTGGAAATTATTTTTCAATCTGGAATAACTCTACAGTAGATTACGGATGCAATATAGGCAACAATGTAAAAATCCACAGTAATGTATATGTGGCACAATATACCACAATAGAAGATGATGTGTTTTTAGCGCCGGGTGTGATAACAACGAATGATCCTCATCCTGTATGCACAAAATGTATGAAAGGGCCTTTCATTAAACGCGGTGCAAGGATTGGAGCAAACACTACCCTTCTGCCACATGTTATTATTGGAGAGTATGCGGTGATTGGCGCTGGCAGTGTTGTTACAAAAAATGTTCATCCTTATAGTTTAGTATATGGAAATCCGGCACGCAATTGCGGAACGATACATGATTTACGTTGTCACTTTAATTATGTGGATAAACCTTATGTAGATGGTTTAGATGTACAAGCTCGTGAAAAGTTGGGAATTCCAACGCAAGACAAATAATTTGGTAAACATTTTTAACTTTTTGGACAAGACATATGAACATTCCATTTGTTGATCTAAAATTACAATATCGAAAAATTTCTGAAGAGGTTAAATCCAGTATCAATTCGGTAATGGAAAGCGCAGATTTTATTTTAGGACAAGAGTTGGAAAAATTTGAAATAGAATATGCAAATTATTGCAACACAAAGTATGCGGTAGGAGTAGATAACGGTACCTCTGCACTGGAATTGGCTTTGCGTGCTTTCAATATAGGAACGGGAGACGAAGTTATAACTGCCGCGAATACATTTACCGCTACAGCATCTGCAATCGTATTGGTTGGGGCAAAACCAGTATTTGTAGATATTGAACCAAAAACTTATGGCATCGGCCCTGGCAATATAGAGAAAGCTATCAACTCCCGTACCAGGGCGATAATTCCAGTACATTTATACGGACATTCTGCTGATATGGACCCTATTTTGTTGATAGCAAAAAAATATAATTTGATAGTTATTGAAGATGCTTGTCAGGCGCATGGGGCATTATACAAAGGACGCAAAGTAGGTTCTATTAGTCACGTTGGCTGTTTTAGTTTTTATCCTGGGAAAAATCTTGGAGCTTATGGGGATGGAGGAATGTTAGTGACTAATGATTATAATATTGCAGATCAGGCAAGGATGTTACGTAATTACGGACAAAAACAGAAATATGTTCACCAAATTGTAGGTTTTAATCGAAGGCTTGACACAATGCAGGCGGCTATATTAAGAATCAAACTGAAACATTTAGATTCATGGAATAGCGCCAGACGTAACCATGCTCGCAAATACAGCGAATATCTTCCGGCAGAGAATATTATACTTCCGATTGAAGAAAAAAACGCAAATCATGTTTTTCATCTGTATGTGATTCGTTCGGAAGAAAGGAATGATTTGCAATCTTATCTTAAAAGCAAAGGTATTAACACAGGTATTCATTATCCCGTTCCCATCCATCTACAACAAGCATATGATTACCTGGGTTACTCTAAAGGTGATTTTCCTTTAAGTGAAAAAATTGCGGAGCAAATTCTTTCATTACCGATGTTTCCGGAACTTACTGAAGATCAAATTAATTATGTAATAAACACAATAAGGAAGTTTTTTGGCAAAAATCCTATTTGAAGCCAATTTCGGGTAAAGTGAATACTGTTAATGATAGAGAGAAACATTTTTAATGGGCAAACTACGGAAGATTTAGAAGCAATAAAAAACGCTTTGGATAGTATTCCTTTTCAAAAGCTTCCATATTTTTTAAAGGCATTGAAAGGGATTAATTGTGAGATGCTGTCACAATTAAATGAGGCAAATAATATATTTTCTGGTTTTTATGATGACCATATCAGGGCGATTAATTATTGGCCTCTCATTAATGACTTTAGAATTGAACATGGAATAAAACTAAATGATAATCGTCCGAAAATATTGACCAATGTCACGGGAGGAAGGATTGGTTTAAGTTTATTAGGCAATGCAGATACCATTTCATTTATTAATCACAAAAGTCTTGGCAGGGTTCAAAATAGTATTATTACGTATAACATACAAAATAATTCATTTTTGGATATTCTTAAACAATTACCCAAAAATTGGGAACCGGATTATGTTCTAATATTTCTCCATGAGGTGCTTTCTTTGCCTGCCGGATTAGAACAATCACCATATCCGGTTATTGGACTTCCCGGAGATCCATGGAGGTTTAACAAATTATCTATAGATATGAAGTTTTTTGATGCAATGATGCCTGCAATGAAAAATATGTCTGATTCGTATTCTAGGATAGGAGATGTTGCAACATATTATGATTCTTGTTCCGGAATTCAGGGATACGTTCCATGGTTATTTGAAAATGCTTTAGTAAAAGAGGAAAAAGAATACGATATCGTGTTTACCGGCAATTATGAAAGCATTTTTCATAAAAAAAGGAGACAATATCTTTGGAGACTTCTTAAGTTGTCCGGGCAATACAAGATATTTGTTGGTTATACAAGAACAGTGGAAGAATGTTATGAAATTATGCGAAAAGCAAAAATAGTTGTACATTGTCCGAATATCCAAGGGGGCGTTATTCTTAGGCCGTTTGAAGTGGTTGCATGTGGCGCATTATTGTTTCATGAGGAAGCAGATCATTCAATTGAGGAATTTTTTACCTCAGAAAAAGAAGTCGTGCTTTTTAACGAAGATAATTTCGAAGAAAAAATTAAGTATTATGTGGAGCATGATTTTGCAAGAAAACAAATCATCTGCCAGGCAATTAAGAAAAATAGAAATTCTAATGACATCGTGTTTCTTATGAATAATGTGATACGAAAAATAAAAAAATTAAATATTTCTGTGACGGATAGACCTGCCGGCAAATTATCGGAAGACATGAAACTAAATGCACTTGGCATTTCAAGTTTTTATGCCAGTGATTACGATACGGCTATTTCTCGTTTTTGTGAGGCATGTGTCAAAAATAAACTCAATTCAAAATATTATAACAATATTGCTGTTTGCCTAATGAAACAAAGCGTAATAAAAAAAGAAATAAAACAAAAAATAGAATCGTTGTTGACCTTGGCTAATCAAGAAAATAAGGCGACTGTGGTTCCTCGTTTCAATTTAATTTCTTTTTTTAGACTTATAAAACAAGATCAGAAAACATTTATTGATCTGGCAAGAAAATTTATTTCAGATTTAGAAGACAGGCAGAACAATTTTTCAGAATATTTAGGAGATGAAATATTTTTTTATCTGGAACAGGTGGAAATCGAAAAGAATAGCGACCAGATATTCAGATTAGAGATTGAGCTTCTCCTAAAGTCTTTTCCAAAAAGAGGTATTGAATACCAAACAAACCTTTGCAATAGTTTTTTATGGAAAATTTTGGAATATGTGGGTGATTATTACAAAGAATCAGGAAATGAACTTCAGGCAATAGAAGAATATAAGAAAGCGTTACATTATTGTCTGGATAATGAGACAATCCTTAAAAAGATAGCAGACCTTTATTTTGATATCGAAGATTATGAAGAATCTAAATTGTATTTAAATATGCTTTTAAATATATCACCATTACACGAAAATGCTCACATATTGCTATCCAAAATAGAATTAATTCAAAATAAAAAAGAAAAGATAAAAGAAAGAATTCCTTATATTTTAAATATTCAAGGATTAAAAATGAAAGCTAAATTTGACGAAATCATAAATCAAATTAATTAAAAATTATCATGCTACAAACATTATCAATTTATAGCTTATGAAAGTATAGATTAAGAGTGAAAAGGATGGGCACTCTTTTGGTTGTATTTTAATTATAGCAAATTTGCATTAATTGTTTAATTATGAGAAACGAACTAGAGTTAATTCAGATTAAAAATGAGATAAAAGAATTAATTCGGATTGAAAAACATAACGAAGCGTTAAAAGTATTGGTTCGTTTATTGAAACTGTATCCGAAAGATTTAGAGATTGTTGAGATGGTTGCTGATGTAGAATTTAAATTAGGAATGTTATCAGAGGCTTTTAAATTATATATAACTCTCTATAAGAAATTGCCTAATCGGAAAGATATTCGGGATAAAGTAGTAGCAATTCTTTCGCATATTAAAATAGATCATAAAAACACTGTAGATGAAACAATGAATCCAAAAAATAGTTTTGTAAGAGGATTGTTAACGATTGGATTCGATAATTATATTACGCTTTCAATGAACATCTTGGGGGAACTTGCTCTGGAAAAAATGAAATTAGAAGAAGCAAAAGAATATTTTGAACAAGCTATTAGATTTGGGAGAGATTCTGGATCAGGTTATCACAACATAGGAATAGTACAATGGATGGAAGGTTTAAAAAATAAGGCATTTGTTAACTTTGCAAGGGCACTAAAAAACGAAATAAACAGAGTTTATTTAGAAAGTTTTAAACAAGCAATTATTGATTCCAATAATTACAGAAATGGGTTAATGATTTTTGATGAAATAATAAAAGAAAATCAAAACAACAATGCGTTAGCCCAAGCTTACAATGAGTTAAAAAGAAATAATCAGGAACAAGCACCATTAAAATTTTGCAAGAATGATAAAAAATACGATAAAGTCAATCTCATTTATGGAGACCCTCCATCTGGTATTTACACATGGCATGAATTATTCAAGAGAACATTTGAAAGAAATGGTCTTTTGCATTACGCGTATTGTTACGATCATGATGATCCTTTAAATTTCGAAGAGATGTTAAAATATCCCATCATATGTATTAATGGTGATTGGGAACCGGTATTGTTTTTCCTTAAAATGATTAATGGAAACCAATATGTTGCAAATATAAATACAGAGTCTTTAATTACAAGGAGTGGTTCCGCCTTTTATTATAATGCTGCTTTAGAGAATTCAAAATATTACAATATGTGTTTTTTCGTAATTGGTAGTGATATGGGTAAAATTCCAGGTATGCTATCCTACTGGCTGCCATCTTGGACACATACAGAATTTTTTGATGATATTGATAGTCCTGTGTATGACAAAATGGGTTTTATTGGTTCATTACACGGAAGATATGATTTTTTTAGCAAAGACAAAAATAAAATAATTCAAATTGCCCATGCCAAAAGGTGTAAGGATTTGACAGAAGATATAATGGAATATGTAAAGCTTATAAATAAGTTTAAAATCCTTATTAATCCGGGAGGCGCTACTTCAAAAGGAATGGTAGGAAAAACTTTTGAATATATGGCGTGCAAGAGATTGTGTTTTTGTCATTTGGAAGAAGAAGGGATGGCAAAGAGCAGATGGCTGTTTGAAGATGGAAAAGATATTGTTTATTACAAGACTTTTGAAGAACTGGAAGATAAATATAACTATTATTTACAAAATCCTGAAAAAGCCAGAGAGATAGCATTGTCTGGATATCATAAAGTTCGCAAATTTCATAATGCTGATGCCAGAATAAAAAGAATCGCAGAAATTACTTTACACCATGCAAATGGCGGCGATTATGATGAAGGTTTGAATGACATTAATTTATTTGGTGGGAAAGCGGGTGAGTTATAAAACCGGGATAATTACATACTAGATTGAAATATAAAATATTATTTCATGGCATAAAGTATTTCAATACTGTTTTTGCAAAGAAATTAAAGACGGATAATTCCCCTGAAGTTTTAATGGAATGGAGAAAAAACTATGGCAAATGATGCGAAGAATATTTTAGTAACGGGCGGAGCCGGTTATCTTGGATCTGTGTTGGTTCCTGAATTGCTGAAATTAGGGCATAAGGTTACCGTTTTGGATAATTTTATGTTTGGCCAAAACTCTTTGCTTGAATGTTGTGCGGATAATAATTTTGAGGTTGTTAGGGGAGATACAAGAGATGAAGAACTGCTTAAACGTCTCCTAAAAAAACTGGATTATATTATTCCTTTAGCTGCATTGGTGGGGGCCCCTCTTTGCAGCAGGGACAAAATAGGGACAATAACTACTATTAAAGACGCTGCGGCTTTGCTGGTAAAACTGGCATCAAAAGAACAGGGGATAATTATTCCAACAACGAACAGTGGTTATGGTATAGGCCAAAAAGATGTATATTGCACGGAAGAAACACCGTTAAAACCGATTACTTTATATGGCAGGGCTAAAGTAGAAGCAGAATCAATAGTCCTGGAAAGGGAGAATTCCATAAGTTTCAGACTTGCAACTGTATTTGGCATGTCGCCGCGCATGAGGCTTGATTTACTAGTGAACGATTTTGTTTATAGGGCAGTTAAGGACCGGTTTGTAGTAATCTTCGAAGGTCATTTTAAAAGAAATTACATTCACATCCGTGATGTGGCAAGGGCATTTATTCATGCTATTGACAATTTCAATACTATGAAAAACGAGCCATACAATGTAGGGCTGTCCGATGCAAATCTTTCTAAGCTGGAATTATGCGCGGAAATAAAAAAACAGTTGCCTGATTTTGTATATTTAGAGTCGCCGGTAGGTGAAGATCCTGATAAAAGGGACTATATAGTATCAAATGAGAAAATAGAAAAGACGGGATTTAAGCCCATTTATTCACTTGAAATGGGGATTAAAGAATTGATTAAGGGCTATACGATTATTACTAATAGCAAATATTCGAATGTGTGATAGTATGAAGCAGAAGATGGATAAAATTGATAATCCGGGAAAACGAATGAATGGATAAAGCCAGTAAGATTTATGTTGCTGGGCATACAGGGCTTTTGGGTTCCGCATTGTTGAAGCTATTAAAATTAGAAGGCTACTTAAAAATCGTTACGAGAAATCATGCGGAGCTTGATTTAACAAGACAAGAGATGGTAGAGGCATTTTTCAAAACTGAACAGCCGGAATATGTGTTTTTGTGTGCCGGATTAACAGGTGGTATTATTGCAAACAAAACTTATCCTGCAACTTTTTTGCATGCAAATATTGCTATTCAGGATAATGTGTTTGAGGCATCCTTAAAATATAATGTAAGAAATCTTGTTTTTTATGGTTCCTCGTGTGCATATCCCAAAAATTGTTCTCAACCAATAAAAGAAGAATATTTACTAACGGGAGAAATAGAGCAGACAAGTGAGGCTTATGCAATAGCGAAAATTGCCGGAATTATTGCATGCAGATCGAGCAACAGGCAATATAAAGCTAATAGATTTATTGCTCTTATACCAAATACGATGTATGGCCCAAACGATAATTTTGATACAAATAGCTCACATGTTATTCCCGCTTTAATAAGAAAGTTTCACGAAGCCAAAGTTAAAAAAGAAAATAACGTTATTTTATGGGGAAGCGGTAATCCGAGAAGAGAGTTTATCTATAGTGAGGATGTTGCTGACGCTTCCGTTTTTGCTATGAAAAACGCGGAACGTCTTCAAAATACGCATTATAATATAGGGACAGGCATTGATTGTACCATAAAGGAGCTTGCTAAGATTATAGCTGAAATCGTTGGGTTTGAAGGTAAGATTGAATGGGATATTACTAAACCTGATGGCGCTTCCAGAAAACTTCTTGATAGTTCAGGATTTTTAAATTTAGGCTGGAAACCTTCTACAGCTTTGATAGAAGGATTGAGACATACTTACAAGTATTTCATGAATCAATATTAGGGAAAAGTGAAAAGATATGGATATTGATGTATTATTTATCCACCCCGGCAATCATAAAGGAAACTATCAGGACTTAGCTAAAGAATTTACTGCAATTGCCACTCCTTCCTGGACATTATTACTGGCCAATTACGTAAGAAATAAGGGATACAGTACGGCAATATACGATGTAAACGTAAAAGGATGGAATGAGAACATTGCAAAAGAATTGATAACGCATTATAACCCTAATCTTATTGTAATTATGGTATATGGGCATAATCCATCTGCATCCACTCAAACAATGCCTTCTGCCGGTAAAATTACAAAAGATATTAAAGAGTATAATAAAGATGTACATATTCTTATGGGGGGAATTCACCCATCCGCATTGCCGGAACTAACACTCAAAACTGAATGTGTTGATTATGTAGCTCAAGGAGAGGGTGCATATACTATAGAGGGGCTTCTTCGCTATCTTAAAGGGAAGGAGAATATTCAGACGGTAAAAGGATTGTGGTATAAAAATAAAGATTCTATTCATCATACCATGCCCGCACCGATAATTAGTAATTTGGATGCTGAATTAGATGGATACGCATGGGACTTGCTTCCTGAGTTGAGCAACTATAGAGCTCATAATATGCATTGTTTCCAAGATTTCGAAAAAAGCGTCAGGGATGATTTTTCGGATGTAAGAACTCCTTATGTGGCGATGAATACCTCTTTGGGATGTCCATATTCCTGTCATTATTGCTGTATTAACGCTCTATTTGGCAAACCGGGAATTAGATATTGGTCAATGGAAAAAGTTGTTTCATGGATTGATACATTGGTAAAAAAGTATAAGGTTAAGAATATAAGATTTGACGATGAACTTTTTATCTTATCACCGCAAAGAGTAGAAAAATTTTGCGATTTGGTAATTGAAAGAAATTACGATTTAAACATTTGGGTATACGGCAGAGTAGATACAATCAAAAAATCTCTACTCATAAAATTAAAAAAAGCCGGAATTAATTGGATATGCCTTGGCATTGAATCTGCAAATGAAAAGGTAAGGGCAAATGTCAATAAGAATATAAATAAGGATATACAAGACATTGTAAAAGAAATACAGTCTCACGATATTTACGTGCTTGGAAATTATATGTTTGGTTTGCCGGAAGATACCGTGGAAACTATGAAAGAAACTTTGGATCAGGCTTTGGCGTTAAATTGTGAATTTGTGAATTTTTATACAGTAATGGCATATCCCGGTTCTGAATTATATGCATGGGCGTCAAAAAAGGAGGGTTATTTGCCGAAAACATGGGCGGGTTTTTCACAACTTGGTTATGACACACAGCCATTACCAACCAAATACTTGTTGGATCGAGACGTGCTAAAATTTCGTGATGAAGCTTTTTTTAAATATTACACTAATTCTGATTATATGATGATGATTGAGAAAAAATTTGGAGAAAAAGTAAAGAAACATTTGGAGAAAATGATCAATGTAAATGTGAAAAGGAGAATTTTAGGTGATTAATCTTAAATAAGGAGCACGGCTGTATGAATAAGCTAATTCCAATGCTTAAAAAAAAGTCGTATGAGATCAGAAAGTCCATGCTGGAGATGTGCATAAAAGCAGGAACAGGGCACGTAACTTCCTCTTTGTCCTGCATTGATATTCTGGTTGCGCTATATTATGGCAATATTTTAAATCATGTGCCGCAAAATCCTACCTGTGAAAAAAGAGATAGATTTATTTTAAGCAAGGGACAGGCAAGTCCGGCTCTCTATGCCATCCTTGCAGATGCAGGCTATTATAAAAAGAGTGAATTAGATAAATTTGCACAAAAAGGAGGAATATTCGGGGTTCATTTGCAAAACGATGTTCCTGGAGTGGAAATTACATCAGGTTCTCTGGGGCTTGGGCTTGGAATTGCTGCCGGTATTGCTTTGGGAGCAAAAATGGATAGAGACCTTTATTTAGTATTTGCACTTTTAGGGGATGGAGAATGTTATGAAGGTTCTATTTGGGAAACTGCTATGTTTGCAAGCCATAACAGATTAAATAACCTTATCGCTATTATCGATAGAAATTACCTGTGTGTAACCGACTTTACTGAAAATCTCATTGCATTAGAACCGTTAGAGGATAAATGGAAATCGTTTGGTTGGGATACGCAAAGAATAGATGGCCACTCATTTGAAAGTCTTCTGTCCGCATTAAGTAACTTACGATCCCGAAGGTCATCCAAACCTTTAGTAATTATTGCAGATACCACAAAAGGTGAAGGAGTGGAACATGTTTCTAATAATCCTTTATGGCATGGACTTGCGCCAAAAGGAAAAGATGCGGAATACGCAAGACAATGTTTGAATAGGAGATACGCTAATGAGTAATATATCGCAAAGAGATGCTTTTTGGACGAGAATATACGAAATTGCAAAAGAACAACGTAATCTTGTTGTTATTTCTGCCGATATGGGTGCCCCTGCACTTGATAATTTTAGAAGAGATTTGCCTTCTCAATTTATTAACGCTGGTATTGCAGAGCAGAATGCGTTGCTTATTGCCGCAGGTCTTTGTATGACAGGGAAAAAAGTATTTGTTTATGCAATTGCCCCTTTTTTGGTTTTACGATGCCTTGAGCAAACAAGAGTATTAAATGCCATCATGAACAATCCGATTACACTTGTTGGCGTTGGAGCAGGATTTGGTTATGAAGACTCTGGTCCTACTCATCATATTACTGAAGACATTGCCATTATGAGAGCCATGCCAAGGATTGAAATCTGTAGTATAACTGACAGTGTTATGGCTACAGCATTTGCAGATATTTCATATAATATGAAAACTACAAATTATGTTAGATTGGATAGGCTGTTATTTCCTGATATCTACCACTCAGATTCAAACTTTTCCGAAGGTGTTTCTGTTATAAAAGAAAGCAATGATATATATATTGCTGCAACCGGGAGCATGGTACACACGGCGCTGGAAATAGCACTTCAACTCGAAAAGAAAAAGATCAATGTTGGTGTTATTGATGTATACAAAATCCCGATAAATACGGATACTTTCATTAAAAAAATTAGAAAGGCAAAAAAATTAATAAGCTTGGAAGAACATTTCTTGCCGGGAGGTCTTGGCAGTACTATATGTGAAATATTAAACGACCATAATATTTTAATTCCTGTAAAACGATTGGGCATACCGGTTGAAAAACACTATTGTTATAAATATGGTGGTAGAGAAGTTATTCGGGGATATTATGGAATCGACAAGCGTAGTATAGAAAAGGAAATAATCAATTTTGTTTCAAATTGACTGTTAAGAGTAAATTAAATAAAACTATAGTGACATGAGGCAAGAATTTTAATTTATTTAAATGACTTAAATACATAAGTAATGATTACTGCTAAATTGTATAAATGATAGATAACGGGAGGCATGTACCATGATAATCAGCAGAACACCATTTAGAATATCATTTTTTGGAGGAGGTACGGACTACCCTGGTTGGTATAAGGAAAATGAGGGTGCTGTTCTTGCAACAACAATAGATAAATATTGTTATATTACGTGCAGATATTTACCCCCTTTTTTTGAGCATAAACACAGAATTGTATATTCTAAAATTGAATCGGTAAAAGATGTTTCAGAAATACAACACCCTTCAGTAAAAGCTACGTTGCAATTTATGAACATAAAAGATGGACTGGAAATTCATCATGACGGTGATTTGCCGAAAATGACCGGACTTGGATCGAGTTCTGCATTTACGGTTGGATTGTTGCATGCGTTATATGCCTTAAAAGGCATGATGCCAACGAAGGCTCAACTGGCTCATGATGCTATAAAAATAGAACAAGATATTATAAAGGAGTATGTTGGTTCTCAAGATCAGGTTTTAGCATCATTTGGCGGATTTAATAAAATAATATTTAATAACACTTACACATTTCAAATCAATCCTATAATAATCAATTCGGACAAATTATTATTGTTGCAAAAACATTTAATGTTCTTTTTTACAGGATTTTCAAGGTATGCTTCTGATATTGCCAAGAGCAAGGTAGAAAATATTGATAAAAAGAGACATGAATTGTGGATTATTCGGCAAATGGTGGAAGAAGCATTAACAATACTTAATAATGAATCAAGAGACATTACTGAATTCGGAAAACTTTTGCATGAATCATGGAAGTTGAAAAAAAGCCTGTCAGACAAAGTGTCTAATCCGGATATTGATAGTATATATGATGCAGCACAATCTGCCGGGGCGATTGGCGGTAAATTAATCGGCGCAGGCGGTGGAGGCTTTATGTTGCTTTTTGCACGTCCGGAAGATCAGCAAAAAATCAAAGAAAAATTAAACAAATTGCTATTAGTTCCGTTTAAATTTGAAAATAACGGTACCCAAATAATTGTGTATCAACCGGAAGATTTGGGAATAGTGTCGAATAATAGTGATAACGAGATCAATAAAGAAAATATACCTCAAAAAACGAAGAAAAAAGTAAAGATTAAAGAGGAGTCTTGTTCTGCTCAAACGTTGTGATTATAGTGTAAAATGCTTACTTTACATGATAGTGATGTGATAATACTTTGCGGCGGTTATGGAACAAGGCTTAGAGAAGTCATTAATAATATTCCAAAACCAATGGCCGAAATAAATGGGAAACCATTTTTGGATATCCTTATTGATTATATAAGCAGCTTTGGATTTTCAAGGTACATCTTGTGTACCGGTTACAAAGGAGATGTGATCAGAAATTATTATGAAAATAAAAATAGTGCATTGAAATTTATATTTTCTGAAGAAACAGAGGCAATGGGAACTGCAGGCGCGATAAAAAAGGCAGAGACGTTAATTCAGAGTGACATTTTTTTGGCGATAAATGGTGACTCACTATGCAAAATTAATATACAAGAATTCTTTAAATTCCATCTGTTAAAAAATGCTTTTGCAAGTATTGCTCTGATTAGAAAAGATAAATCCGATGATTGTGGCATAACAAAATTGGAGGATAATGGGAGAATTACCGGATTTCATGAGAAGATGAGAACGAATGATACAAATTTTATAAATGCCGGGATATATATTTTTAATAGAAATATTTTTTCATTTATACCGGAAAACAAGAAGTATTCCCTTGAATTTGATTTATTCCCGAATATGGTTAATCTAAAATTAATTTATGGTTTCAAAACGCAGGAACAACTTTTTGATATTGGAACACCGGAACGCTATGCAATGGCAAAAAAATACTTAAGTTAGTCATTATATTTAAAAACCGGATAAAACAATTTTATTTATAAAAATTTATAAATTATTTGAGGAAACAAGTTTTATGGTTTTAAACTGGCCTTTAATGGAAAACAATATCACACGACAGGATTTAGATGCGTTGATTGATTTTCTAAAGGAAGAACCTATCCTGACCCAATCGTCAAATGTAAAATTTTTTGAAAAAGAATGGTCGTCATGGTTAGGATTGGAAAGTAGCGTGTTTGTAAATTCCGGCGCGTCCGCTAATTTGATTACCTTAGCGGCTCTAAAAGAGATAAAAGGTGGGGGCGAAGTTATTGTTTCACCGTTTGGATGGGTTTCAGATATTGCTGCAATATTGCAGAATGGGTTTACACCTGTGTTTGTAGATGTAGACCCTAAAACCATGAGTATGGATAATCAGCAGATTTTAGAGAAACTTAACAGCCGTACTCGTGCGGTTCTTATGATTCACATTCAGGGATTTGATGGTTTTACCGACGATAGTTTATTCAAGGAGCTTAATGATCGGCACATTCCATTGATCGAAGATGTGTGTGAATCCCATGGCGCTACTCACGATGGCAAAAAACTCGGAACATTCGGATTGGCATCAAATTTTTCTTTTTATTATGCGCACCATATGAGCACTATAGAGGGAGGCATGGTCTGTACCAATGATCAAGAGTTTTATCAACTTATACGCATGTTTCGTTCCCATGGAATGGTACGCGAGGTTACTGATAATTCGATCAAAGATGGCTATATTCAGCGACATTCCGATTTAAATCCAGAGTTTATTTTTGCATTTCCGGCGTACAATGTTCGCAATACAGAAGTCGGTGCGGTGCTGGGTCGCAACCAGTTAAAACGTCTTGATGATAATATAATAAAGCGTACACAGAATTTGAAACTGTTTTTGGAAAACCTTGACGCAAATCGTTACCGCACGGATTTCAAAATAGAGGGGAGCAGCAATTATGCTTTCAATTTGATACTGCGGGAAGCAGACGACGTATTATGTGAAAAAGTAATGAAGACTTTACGGGAAAACAAGATAGAATTCAGGCGTGGCAGCGCCGGAGGCGGCAACCAATTGAGACAGCCTTATCTTAAAGGCATTGTTTCTCCCAATGCTTATAAAGATTTTCCAGAAGTTGATCATATTCATTTTTACGGATTCTATATTGGCAACTATCCTACACTTAAAGAAGATCGAATCTTACAACTATGTACACTGTTGAACAAGATTTGAAAATAGGAATAGTATGTTTGAGATTTTAAAAAGGTGATGACATATAAAATGAAGGTCTTAAATAGTCCAACAATTTCTGCCTGCATGATCGTAAAAAATGAGGAAAAGTTTCTGCCTAATTGTCTCAAAAGCCTTAAAAATGCGGTTGATGAGATTATTGTTGTCGATACGGGTTCAACAGATAATACGGTAAATATTGCAAAAAAATATGGCGCCAAGGTGTTTTTTCATTCATGGAATAATAACTACAGCGAGGCAAGAAATTATGCAATAAGCCATACTACGAAAGATTGGATTTTTATGGTTGATGCGGATGAAGAGTTGGAACAGGATGATATTCCTGCATTGAGACAATCGATAAGGAACGATAAATATAATGGTGTTATTATTGCTATATACAGCAAAGTGAAAGGTGGAATGCACAAGTTTTATTATACGCGTGTGTTTCGGCGAGGAAAAGCCCATTATGAAGGTATTATTCATGAACAAGTTGTTGTTAGTGGAGAAAAGTGTCCGACGGAGATACGCCTTTATCATTATGGATACGATCTTGACGCAAATACGATGCGGAAGAAATGGTTAAGAACTACCCAGCTATTGGAAAAGCAAATAGAGCTAAATGAGAATGACAGTTTTGCGTGGTTGAATCTCATCCGTAATTATTGTACACAGCAATTGTTTCAGGATGGCATTAAGACGGGAAAAGAAGCGCTGAAAAGAATTACTCCGGAATCGAATATTCATTATTTTATAATGATTCTGTATGAAATAGCAGATTGTTATCTCAATATCGGAAATACAGCAGAGGCAAAAAAGATTTGTCATGCCGCATTATCCAAATTAAGTGAAATGAATATTACTCCGGAAAATATCGATGTTGTTTATACACTGGCTTGTGTGTATTTAAAAGAAGGAGATTGTGATAAGTCAATTGAGTATTTTAAGCGTTATTTAACATTACGTAAGTGGTATTTAGAAAATATTAATAATTGTCTTATGACAGACACTCTTGGATATGATTATTCCGCATATAATGGTCTTGGTTTTTGTTATGGCAGCTTGGGGGAGTGGGAAAAAGCGGTTGATTTTTTGGAAAAAGCGATACTAGCAAATCCTAAATATAGTACAACATATAAAAATTTAGCAGCTTGCTATTCAGCTATGGGAAACAATACAGAGGCTATTAATACGTTGTTACGATCAATTTCTGAAAATATCGCAGATCAGGAAATTTTCATCCGTTTGGGAGAATTATTTATTAAACAACAGGATTACAAGCAGGCAGTTGTATACTATGAGAAATATCTAAAGTTGTGTCCCGAAGATAAAAATGCATTATTAAAATTATCATGGTGTTACGAGAAATCAGGGTATAAAGATGCAGCGCAAATAGGTTACAGTGCGTTGCGGAATTAAGTTATGCTATTCAGGTTTTATAGAATAGTAAGGCAGGAAATATCAAATGAACAAAACCTATAACAACAATATTCATAGACCCACTATATCTGCATGTATGATTGTCAAGAACGAAGAAAAGTTTTTACCCCAATGCCTTGAAAGTATAAAGGATGCGGTGGATGAAATAATCATTGTCGATACAGGCTCTACGGATAAGACAGTTGATATCGCAAAATCTTTTGGCGCGAAAGTATATCATCATCCATGGCGCAACAGTTTTAGTGAGGCTAGAAACCATTCTTTAAGTTATGCGACATGTGAATGGATTTTACAAATAGATGCGGATGAAGAATTGGAACGGGAAGATATTCCGTTATTATATAAGGTTATTTGCAATACTGCCTGCAATGCCTTTTATGTCGCTATATACAGCGAACTCCCCAGTGGTCAGTCAAAGCATTATTTTACAAGGGTATTTCGCAGAGGAAAGGCGCATTATGAAGGAATTGTTCACAATCAGCTTGTACATATCGGCGATTCCCTTCCTTCTGAAGTAAGGATGTATCACTATGGATATAATCTAACTGCAGATGAAATGGAAAAGAAATATAAACGAACAGGCGATCTTTTGAGAAAACAACTGGAAGAGAATCCCGAAGATATTTTTGCAATAGCAAATCTTGTGAGAAACTACAGAAATGAGTGCAATTATGATGAAGTGATAAAGCTGGCGGAGAAAGGGTTGAAAATATCTGAATCTTCTCTTGACCAGTCAACGAGAAACCAGCGGCAAAGGATTAGCGTTGACTTTGCCTTCGCATTGCTCCGTAAGGATAACTTAGACAGGGCGGAAGAAATATGCAAGAAAGCATTGAAAGAAGACCCTGATTTTTTGGATAATTTATTTATGTTAGGCGATATACTAAGCAGAAAGAAAGCATTTCAGGAGGCTTTGGATATATATAAAAAATTTCTTGTTGCTAAGGAAAAAGATCGAAAATCTCCCGATTTTAATTTGCTTATTGTTGATACTTACGAGTATGAACACAAGGTGTATAATAATATCGGAGAGTGTTATAGAAGTTTAGGTTTATTAAATGAAGCTGAGAAAGCATACAAAAAAGCAATAGAACTCAATAATAAAGAGCCCCTGTGTTATTCGACGCTTGCCCGTTTTTATATTTCTCAAGGTCGTTTGGATGAGGCGTCAAATATACTTGATTCCGCAATACAATCAGGAATTGCCGACCATTTGACATATTTATTGCTGGGTGATATTCAAACAATACAAAAAAAGACAACAGATGCCATAGATTCTTTTAAAAAAGCAATTCAAATGGATATGAAAAACATAACTGCATATACCTGTCTTATAAATTTATTGATTAAGTCAAATCAATTGGGGGAAGCAGAGGGTTTATTAAGGACAATTTATCCTTTATATCCTGATCATATAATGCTTAGATGTCTTATTGAAAAAATTAATTTTCTGATGGGCAACAAGGAAAGCGCTTTGAAGTTTATCCGTGGTGTCGTTGCATCGAATCCTTCGGATAATAATGTATATTTAGAGATGGGAAATTTCTGTTTGGAAATAAAGGAATATGCGCTTGCTATTGAGGTATATGAAAAATATTTAAGAGGCGCTCCTGTTCCGGATGCAAAAATATTAACGAATATTGCCTTGTGTTATGCCGGTTTGGGGCAAATCGAACCGGCAATTGTAGGTCTGAAGGCAGCGCTCAAAATAGATCCTTCCTACCAACATGCGGCAAAAAATCTTGTTATTCTGGAAAAAAGGTGAATCAGTAATAATTTACCATTCTTCCTACCATCCTTATAACGACAAGTATTGTGCCAATAGAAAAGAGAAATACGGTTACTAATGACAATGGAATACTAGGATTATTTTTTATAGTGACAAGAACTCCCGGCACTGTTTTCAGGTCATCGAATACGATTTTTGTTCCAAAAACTTCCTTTGCATTATTTTCGCCAATAGGGAGGTAGATGCTCTGTGGTTCATTGTTTTCTGTTGCAGATACAAGTTTTACCACGGGATATCGATATTGGGGCGGCAAATATAAATCTGCCATTCTGGTTTTTTGACCATTTATGGTAAAAACTTCATTTGCTTTAAGGTTGTGTATCCTTTCACCGATTTTTAGCACAACGGAGGAAACCATATTTCCATAGTCACGCAACAGGACTGTCTGCACTCCGTTATTCAAAACCACAGGGTTATTGTAGCCAAGCGTGTCTTCATATTCGACACCATCTTTTCTTACCGAGACATATCCGGTTATTTTTTTAGGCATGCCATTTGGATACGAGGTCGTTTTAAGGTCCGTTACTCTCATTTCAAAACCGCCCATGTCAGTCCATTCTTCCGATACAGAAATCGGCGGTGTTGAAGATGAATATAATCCGCCGATAAGATGAACAATGAGGGTGATTATAAAACCAACATGAATAATCGATGCCCCATATAATGGTATTTTTTTAATTCTTCCCTTTGTTTTTCTGATAATTGAATCTAATGTGCAAAAGAAAGTATTAATGCCATAAATAATACAAGCAAAAAAAAGCATGTAAAACCAGGTGTGGATAGGTTTTTTATAATTGAAGAAAAAGGTAATGTCTTCTCCTGAAAGATCGGAGTAATGGTAGGGATTAAAGTTCATTATCAGACTTCCAATAATGAGGAGTCCTGTAACTGAAAATCCAATAATTATTCCAAGCTTTTGGGATTTAATAAAATCATAAACCTTTTTCATTCTTCAGTACCTTACCTTGAGATTCTCCGATTTATTCTGTGGATTGTTTGCAAAGCATGATGGAAATATGAAAAAAATGTGATTGGTCTTATCTAAAACTGTGAGTGCTTCCTATAACGAAGCTGGTGCCAACATATGTCATCATAAGTACAAAAAAACCTGCGATGGCAAAGGGTGGTTTTAATTTTTTTGCTTCCGGCCAATAATCAAGGTGCAGACAGGTTGCATAAAAAAACCATATAATAACAGACCAAACAACCTTGGCATCCCACAAAAAATAAGACCCCCACGCTACATATCCCCACAATCCTCCAAAAATCATGGAAATAGAAAAAGCTGCCAATCCGTATCGGAATCCGGAGTCTATTATTACATCGTATGGTTTTTTATTACCCTTTACAAAATAGCGGGCTATTGCTGCTGTGGCTGAACTAACCCATAATGCATAGCAAAAAAATGAAAGCGGTACATGCAAAGCGTACCATATGGTAATCATTAAGGGTGGTGCAAAACTTAGACTCATTTTAAAAAGTGCGGCTGCCACGAAAAAAGCGTATCCGATGCCAAATAATGACATCCTGTATATATGGCTCTCCGCTCTGGAAAAAATGAGCAATATTATAAATGTTGCCGTTGCAAAGGCATGAAATGATTCGAATTTATTGGTAAGAGGAAAATAGCTTATGGATAAACCGCGTATTGTGATGACAGCTATTTGTAAAACTACAGTTCCCAGCAAAACAGGAAAACGTATTTTCCACCGGGTAAATCCGATAAACCAATAAATCGAATAAAGGCCAAAACACACCCAGTATATAATAACTGATATCTGATTAAGTAAAAGGGCTTTATCCATTGTTACAAACTAATTTCAACCTGAGCACTATCCCTGAGATCCTTGATCAGATCATTCATTTCAATTGCAACCAATTTTTCACGCACTGCGTCTTTGACCTCGCTAAAACTCACATCTTTCGCAGGTGTGTGTTCGGCAACACGAATTAAATGGTATCCAAATTCCGTTTTAACCGGTTCACTTACTTTTCCGACTTCCGTTGAAAAAGCAGCATTGGCAAAGGTCTCAACCATTACCCCTTGTCTTGGGAAAGAACCCAATTCTCCTCCCATTTTCCCTGTGGGGCAGTCTGAATATTTCTTTGCCAGTTCGGCAAAATCAGCGCCTCCATTCAGTTCTTTTTTTATGGAGTCAATTTTTGCTCTTGCCCTGTCCAAATCTTCCTGTGCTGTCATCCCCTTCGTATCAACAAGAATATGGCTTGCGGTAACCAGTTCACCATTAAATTCATTAATATGTTCGATAAAATAGACTTCCAGTTTTTGGTCATCAACACCCTTAGAGACATGATCTTCAAGGGCCGCAGACATTCTGATTGCAGTTCTTAATTCATCAATGTTACTGCCCTGAATTTCAAGAAATTGCTCTAATGTTTTTCCTTCGGCAGCAGGATTTTTTGCAATGTTTTCCCGCATCTTGTTGATTTCATTATCTACGATTTCATCCGTTGTGCTTAATCCTTTTTTCTGAACGAATTGCCTGAGAATAGCCTGTGTAACCAGTTGTTCGGTAATTTGTTTTTCCAAAGAAGGAATTGCTCCAGGCGGTACGTGTTTTCTGAACCGATCAAGTATTTTATCTAAATCTTTACGGAGTATTTTTTCTTCATTTACGGAAGCAATCGTTTTATTAGGATCGGGTTTTTCTTTTTTGCCATGCACAAAGCCCATGCCATGGCCGCTTTCTGAACTGGTGTCTCCTTGAATTTTTGGTTGATTTTGTTGTCCTAAATTAACATTCTTATGTATTTCCGCAAAATCCCTTTCGTTTGCTTGATTGCTCAGTTGCGGAGCGCTCTGCTCCTCCTTTCCGCAACCACAGATAGTGGCAAGCAGTAATGATCCTGAAATAATTATAAAGGCAAAATATTTGCTCGGCATAATAACTCCTTTTAAATTTCTTCGATTGAAACTAAAAACTTTTTTGAAAAATACATTGGAAATGTATCCCTGGGGGGGGCATAAAAGTTTTTAAGAAAGTATTAAATAAACAATCATATCAAGAAAAAAGTTCCTCGAATGCGCATAATCCCTGAAATCTACTTTGTATTATCCACCATAATTAATGCTTGTGTGATGTACATGGGCGAGGTGGGAGTCGAACCCACACAACCGTTTAAGGTCAAAGGATTTTAAGTCCTTCGTGTCTGCCATTCCACCACTCGCCCAGTAAATATCCTGTTTATTTGCTGTAATAATATACGAAGTATGAGAATTCGTGTTTTAAATGAGTGTCTTGAAAGACAAGAAATTGCGGAGGACTTCTTATTTCAAGATATAAAAAAGGCGGCACTGGGATTCGAACCCAGGGTAACGGTTTTGCAAACCGTGGCCTTAGTCCACTTGGCGATGCCGCCGATAAGTTCCTTTATTTTCAAATATGATAAAGGGTAATCGTATCATTAAGAAAAAGATTAGGCAAGAAATTTTTCACAAATTTCTTACTCATAGTAAATTTTGTCTTTTAGTCAGATCTCCAATTTACTTAGAAGCCAGTAAATATTTTTCAGTTAATATGCCAAAGTAGATGTTTGGTGTTAACGGAGAAACATTGTTTGTATTTTTTACAGGCTCTTGTCGTATGCATTCTGAAACAAGGAGGCGGTCTTTCGATAAAGAAAGGAGATATTTTACCAAGGAGTCCAATTCGTTGGCATTGAATTTCCCTTCATATCCGGGCATTTTATTTTTTGTTCCGTAGAATTTTTGATCGTCCGGATTTTTAATAAAGTCCTTTAACCACGTTTCCGACAAATAATCTGTCAGATTAGGCGCAACCTTTTTTGCATTTATATCGCCTATGGGGTGGCAAATGGCGCAAGTGCCTTTTAAGGTCAATTCCTTGCCCCTCTCAAGGCTATCAATATTTGTGTTGAGCAAATTTCCCGATTGGCTTAATAAAAATTCTGAGATATCCCATAATGATTCTTCGGGGAGTTTTACCGGCGACATAATGCCGGAGTCGCCAAAATATTTTTTATCTTTTGGATTTTTGAGTAATCCAAACAACCATTCTCTTGAACCAAAATTGGTAAAATCAGGGCCATTCTCACCGCCGACTCCGTTTAATTTATGGCAGCCGTTGCAATTTTCTTTAAAAATCTTTTCTCCTAAATAAACGGGATCATTCAGGAATATTGACATTCCTCCTTCCGGATGAATGCCTTTTTTTGCAAGAATTACAGCCCTTGCAGCCTGAATCTCAGCGTCTTCACGCTGATGAATGATATGAACATCGTGTGCATCGTGATGTATCGCAAGAACGGTTAATGCGATTGCCCCGATCATTCCGGTAGATATAGTTGCAAAAAAGGGAATTCTTCTTACAGGAGAATTTGAAGATGTTCTATCGATAAATGGCAGAACAAAGAGAAATATCAGCCCAATCATAGGTATGATGACGGTGCCTACTATTAAAAGATTGCCCTGACAGTATTTTAATAGTTGAAATAAGAAGAGAAAATACCATTCTGGTCTGGCAAGGTAATTGGAGGCCGGATCAGCAGGCGCCTGAAGTTCCGCCCCTCCTTTCCAAAAAACCCATCCTGCAAGTATGGCATAAATGATCATAGCGAAAACAATATCTTTAAATACCTGATCAGGCCAGAAAGGGTCCACCCGCTCCTTTAACAGTTTTTCACTGATTTTCCAATGAGGAGTTACACCATGTTTGCGAAAGAGAGCGACATGGATAAAAAGAAAAGTTACTAAGGAAAGGGGTAGTATGAATACATGAAGGGTAAAAAATCGTGTAAGGGTGAAATTGCCGTAATCAGATCCTCCCTGGTGCAATACTTTAACATAATCGCCAATTACGGGAATAGTTCCTATAATATTAGTGGCAACCTGCGTAGCCCAGTATCCCTTTTGATCCCAGGGCAGGAGATAGCCTGTTAAGCCAAATCCCATTAAGAATATAAGGAGAAAAACCCCGGTAATCCAATTAAGCTCGCGTGGTTTTTTGTAAGCGCCGTAAATAAAGACCTGGAAGAAATGCACAATGGCTAGAATAATCATGGCGCTTGAGCCAAAATGGTGAAGGCCTCTTATAAACCAACCAAAGGAAGTCTGTTCCTGGATGTAATACACGCTTCCCCATGCGGTTGTTGAAGATGGTGAATAAAAACAGGCCATTACGATTCCCGTTATTGCCTGGAGAATGAAAAGAAATATTAATCCACTGCCGAAAACATAAGCCCACCGTGCGCCGCCATGCACAGGTTCATCAAGGGCTATTTTAAGAAATGTGTTTAATCCTGTTCTATTATCAATCCATTCGTAAAATTTATTTGCCATAGTGTAACGTTGCCTTTTCTCAAAATATTTCAGGTTATATTTTTATAATTAACAAAGACGGTATTGTTTTCAACTTTTGTCTGATAGCTGTACATATCACGAGGTGCAGGTCCTGATATTACTTTTCCATTTACATCGAAGACTCCTTCATGACACGGACACAAAAATTTATTAACGTCATTTCCCCAGTCTATGCCACAGCCAAGATGGGGGCAATTTGTTGAAAATACTTTTAATGAATTATCTTTTTGCCTGATAACCCATACAGAACCCATTACCAGTCCTTCAAAGATGTTCCATGCATCCATTTTCGAAGATGTTACCGTCATTTTTTTGGGGATGCCAACGGGAAAGTCATCCAAGTTGCCAATACCAATGAAATCTTCTGTGCCATAGATTGTTTCTTTTAGCCAGGGATGGATTATCAAGCCTATTATCGGAGCCAATATGCCTGCGGCAAGCGTTCCACCCAGAATATGCGAAATAATCTTTAAAAAACTTCTTCTGCTTTTTTCCACTCTTTATACCCCTCTGTATTATCCTGAAATAAAAACATTCATTCTATTTATTTACTATCACAAATGAAAGTCAAATTTTTTAAACGAAAAATCATTTTTTCGCGGGTAACTTTTTCTCTTGAAGGTTATTTCAAAGGAAATGAAAAGGCAATTGTAATATTATTTTTTACTTTTAAGGTGCCAAGCAACGCTTTGTATGGTTTTATACCGTAATCTTTTTGCAGCAAATCAACAGACCCCTTCAGCGTGTTTTCATCGGTTATTTCACAATCAAATTCGATAGTATTTGTGACACCATGTAAAGTTAATTTTCCCAAAATATGATAGATGTTGTTATTTTTGCGGATGCCGGTCGATTGAAAATTTATCGTGGGGTATTTTTTAGACTGGATCACATCATTATTTGTAGCTTCTTCGATTTCCGGTTTATCTTTTTCTTTTAACGTATCATGTTGCTGCTGTCCATCTTTCATCGCGCAAACCACTTTTAATGAGTTTGATAGTATTTCTGCATGTATTGTTGCTGTGGTAAGATCATCTGCAGGAATACTCAAAGTAGCGTTAAATTGAGTCACGTCCAGCAATAAATCATGCGCAACGGCGCTTAGCATCCCTTCCTTAAAAGTATAAACCTGTATTTTCCCTGAATTTTTATTAAAAGAATATGTGCCGGCTTTTATTGACATTATTTTCTCCTCTAACAAGCGATAGCAAAAGTGATCTTAAAACTACGTAAAACTCACAATATCAAAATTTTGTTCCATGGTTTTCATTTTTTTTTGATTTTATATGCAATGGTGTGTTGTAAGAAGATTATAGATTTCCTGCTGACATAAACTTATTTAAATCCTCATTCATCTTTATTACGGCATTTTGTGCCGCTTCTTTCCACGTATGTGTGCCATATTTGTCTTTCCAGCTTTGGTTGGTATATGCATAGAGAACAGATCGGGATGCATTGATAATGGCTCCGTAACCGTCCGGATTGAAACAATTTTTTAAATCTTCTGCCGTTGCGCCTTGTGTTCCGTAGCCTGGAATAAGCAAATATGCATTGGGCATTATTTTCCGCAATGCTGAAATATCTTCAGGGTATGTGGCGCCCACAACCGCGCCTATTGAGCTATAACCGTGGGTTCCAATTAACTGACTTCCCCATTCGTGAATTTTCTCTGCAATGATCCGGTGTAATTTTTTCGAACCGCACAATATATCCTGAAATTCAACGGAGGAAGGGTTAGATGTTTTTGTCAGGATAAATATGCCTTTGTCGTATGTTTCCGCATTTTTTATAAAAGGGAGCATGCTGTCCGTTCCCAATAGAGGGTTAACGGTGATTGCGTCAGATTGAAATGCGGTTGCGGAGTAGTTGTTTATCAACACCTTTCCGATATGAGCATTTGCATATGCAGTTGCTGTACTGGGGACGTCTCCTCTTTTGACATCACCAATCACAATAAGCCCTTTTTGTTTTGCGTAATGAATCGTTTCTGTGTATGCCCAAATGCCTTGCCATCCATAAAGTTCATAAAAAGCAATTTGGAGTTTCACGATACCAATCAGATGTTCTAAACTGTCAATAATTTCTTTGTTAAACTCAAGGATTACGTTTGCGGCATATTTAAAGACATTGTCGTGCAGTTTTAGAAAATTTTGCTTAATAGTATCGGGGATAAGATCAAAGTAAGGGTCTAATCCGACAACCACACAGCTATTTTTTTTTTGTATAATATTGATTAATTTATCTGAAAAATTTGCCTTACGATTTACTGTTGTTGTCACATTAAATATCCTTAATAATGGCGGTGAGGAGAGCCGGTTATGAGAGCATTAAAAAATTCTTGAGGAGCTTTGGTCCTTCTTCTGTAAGGAAAGATTCCGGATGGAACTGTACGCCCTCCAACAAATGAATTTTGTGTCTGATTCCCATAATTTCATCATTGTCAGCTCTTGCGGTAATTTCAAAACAATCTGGCAAGGTATCTTCTTTTATAATGAGTGAATGATAACGTGTTGCCACAAACGGATTGGAAAGGCCTTTATAGATAGTTTTACCATCATGGCTGATCATGGAAGTCTTTCCATGCATAAGCCTTCGTGCACGGACAATTTCCGCTCCGTATGTATATGCAATACACTGGTGTCCCAAACAAACCCCCAGAATGGGTATTTTCCCGGAGAAATATCGTATGATGTCGTTTGATATGCCTGCTTCTGCCGGGGTGCATGGCCCGGGTGAAATAATAATATGAGTCGGATTTTCCTTTTCAATTTTATCGAGACTGATTTTATCATTTCTAAAAACTTCCATTTTTTCACCAAATGCGCCTATTTGCTGCACAAGGTTATAGGTGAAAGAGTCGTAATTGTCAATAATGATAACCATAGTTTTTGTTTTTCCTTAAACCGATAATATCAAATGAAATATTGAATAGCAAAAAGTTTTTAAGTGCATTTTAAATAAGCGATTAGATAATGTTTGCAATTAAAAACATAGATATAAAAACAACTTGACAATATAACACTTTTTGTTAAAATTTTATTGTTGGTGGCTGTTACAATATAATGTAAGCTTTCATAAGGTTGCCCTGATGGAATTGTTTCAGGATTGTGAAAAGCAGTAAATAACAGAGCAACTTCAGATTAAAGTGGGTATACCCCACTTTTTTTTTTAAATGGCAATATAATCACATATATGATTATATAAGAAGATTGAGAAATTTATAGTCAATAATTTTTGAACTATTGGTTATTTTTCGTTATTTCATTTAGATAAAAATGTATATGGATAAAGAAAGTTTACTCCGCTTAGTAGATAGTTTGCATAGAGACAAGGAAATTGCCAAGGAAGTGGTGTTTCAAGGCATCGAAGCGGCTTTAACCACGGCTGCGAGAAAACATTTCAGATCCCAGGAAACAGTTTCTATCCAAATAGATAGAACCACAGGTGAAATTGTGGCAATGGAAGGAGACCGCAGAATAGACCCTTCGGAATTGGGGAGAATTACAGCCCAAACCGCCAAGCAGGTTATTATTCAAAAGATTCGGGAAGCAGAGAGAGATGTAATATTTGAAGATTTTTCTCATAGGAAAGGGGTAATTGTTAGCGGTAAAGTCCAAAGGTATGAAGGGACGACAATGATTGTAAACCTAGGGAAAACGGAAGGTATTTTGCAAAAGTCTGAACAAACTGCCAATGAACACTATAACATAGGAGAACGGGTCCGGGCGATTGTGCTTGATGTAAAAAAAGTAGGAACTCGGGTAAAAATAATATTATCGAGAACTCATCCTGATTTTGTCCGAAAACTTTTTGAATTGGAAGTTCCGGAAATTGCAGAAAATACTATTGAAATTAAAGCGCTGGCAAGAGAATCCGGTCAGAGGACAAAGATTGCTGTTGCTTCGAGTGATGAAAATGTTGATTGCGTAGGGGCATGTGTTGGGATGCGCGGCGCCAGGATAAAGAATATAGTTGACGAATTAAATGGTGAAAAAATAGATATTATCAGATGGAACGAAGAGCCGGAATTGTTATTGCCTAATGCTTTAAAACCTGCGGAAGTTTCGGGAATAATTTTATCCCCTGAAAACCGGACGGCGACAGTAGTTGTTCCGAATGATCAGCTTTCTTTGGCGATAGGGAAAAGGGGGCAGAATGTACGCCTTGCTTCGCGGCTGACCGAGTGGAATATTGATATTATTACAGATGCAGAACTTGAAGAAAGACAGAAAACCGGTGATGTTGCGCTTATTGAAGTTGCCGAGACGAATAACGTTTCTGCCGATGAGTTAATGGAGAAAAGTGCTGATCCGGCAAATTCTGAATGCAGCGATAATGTCGAATCGACTAGTTAATGAGGAAGAAAATTTATTTCTTTAATATCAATTGTTTTTAGGAATTTAAATGGGAAAAATAAGAATTAGTTCGCTTGCAAAAGAATTGGGCATCAAGAGTAATAATCTAATTAGCACATGCCAAGAGAAAGGGTTGACACATATTAACCACCATGCAAATACCCTTGATCCCGAACAAGTTGAAATGTTAAAGAAATTGTTCAAGCGAACTCCGGACGATTCTGTTACAACAAAGGAACCTAAAGTGAAAGAGGCTATCAAGACTAGTGCAAAAGAAGAAAAACTGGAAGATAAGGACATATTGCAGGAAGATAGGACAGAAAAAAGTGTGCAACCAAGTAAAATTGTTAGATTTCATAAGAGTGCGGCACAACGGCAAAAACAACCGGCAAAAGTAGCTCCAGCAAAAGCATTTTGGAAGAAGAAGCAAACGGATAGTTCTTCACAGCAAAAAAACAGAGAATTATCGGAAAAATATATAGAAGTTAAAAAGCCGATAGTGAAAGAGCGGGAAACGCACATTATTATGGAGCCGCCAATTACGGTAAAGGATTTGTCTTCTAAATTAGGAATTCGCGCAAATGAAATTATAACCAAATTATTGCTTGAGCATAATGTTCGCGCGACAATAAATCAAATCTTAAGTGAAGAAATAGTTCAGTTATTAGGTATAGAATATAATGTAGAAATAGAAATTAACAAAAAAGAGGCTAGAGAAGAATACGATTTCACTGCGGAACAAATATCTACACGAGAGGAAGATAAAGTGCCTCGTGCGCCAATAGTAACCTTTTTGGGACATGTTGACCACGGGAAAACATCGTTACTTGATCGTATTCGTAAAACAAAGGTTGCGGAAGGAGAGGTTGGGGGCATTACACAACATATAGGAGCGCACAAAGTGGAAACGAATGGCAAACACGTTGTGTTTCTTGATACCCCCGGACATGAAGCTTTCACAGCAATGAGGGCAAGAGGTGCGAATGTTACTGATGTGGTAGTCCTTGTGGTTGCAGCAGACGATGGAGTGATGCCTCAAACAGAAGAGGCAATTAATCACGCTAAGGCAGCTAACGTTCCAATAATTGTTGCAATTAATAAGATTGATAAGGTAGGCGCTAATTCTTTACGTGTTAAACAGCAGCTTGCTAATTTAGATTTAATACCTGAAGAATGGGGTGGGAAAACCCCGTTCGTGGAAACTTCGGCAGTAACAGGAACAGGGATTGATTCTTTATTTGAGGTGCTTTTACTAGAATCAGAAATACTTGAACTAAAAGCTATTCCCATGAATTATGCCAGGGGAGTGGTTCTTGAGGCTCATCTTAGCGAAGGGAGAGGTGTTGTTGCAAATGTAATTATTCAAGATGGAACTTTGCGGCAGGGAGATATTGTTCTTTGTGGAAAAACATTTGGCAGAGCTAGGCTGTTAATAGATGATAAAGGGAAAGAAATGAAAGAAGCGGGACCTGCCACACCGGTTTCAATTTCTGATTTCTCCGATATCCCTGAGGCGGGAGATAAGTTTTATGTGGTGAGTGATATACAAAAAGCAAGAGAAATTGCTTTGGAGAGAAGAAGTAAAGACAGGGAAACTTCCCTTGCAAAACATCAACATGTTACCCTCGATAATCTTTATTCCATGATTGCAGAGGGAAATGTTAAAGAAATTAAAATCATCTTAAAAGCTGATTATAAAGGCTCTGTTGAAGTGCTGAAGAAGGCGTTAGATGCGCTTTCTACGACTGAAATCAAAGTGAAAATTTTACACAGCGGTGTTGGCGGCATTACAGAGTCTGACGTGCTTCTTGCAGATGCATCGGATGCGTTAATTATTGGTTTTTATGTAACAGCGGAAGACAAGGCACGTTTGCTGGCAGAAGAAAAAGGTGTGGAAATCAGGCTTTATAAGATTATTTATGATGCAACAAACGAAATAAAGGCTGCAATGGAGGGGATGCTGGAGCCTGAAAAAAAGGAAGTTGTATTGGGTCATGTGGAAATCAGGCAGGTATATAATATCTCGAAATACGGTAATGTTGCAGGATGCTACGTGAAATCCGGTAAAATCACGAGAAATTCCTTTGTCCGTCTGATTCGGGACAGTATTATCATATATGACGGAAGGTTGGAATCATTGAAAGTTGTGAAGGATGATGTAAAAGAGGTAAAGGCAGGATTTGAGTGCGGTTTAAAAATTGCCGATTTTAACGATATTAAAGCTGGTGATATCGTTGAAGCATATGAAATACAAAAGATCGCCAGAACACTTTCTGTTTAGTAAAGAATATTTTGCGTGGTAGTGTATAAGTTTAGTGAATTTGTGAAGGCAACACAGATTGTAATATTAAAGATACTCATACCTTGAATATACACAGTTAATTCCAGTATGTGTCCTTTATTTTTGTGTTTTTGCAAAGATGTAAATAAGCACAAAATCAAATCCTTGTTGTTGAATTTAAAGAAAACCATAAATACCCAAGATAGGCAGGAGCGGTGTTGATTTCAGAAATAGAATATCTTGTTGATATGTTAAAATAGTTGTTGTTTTCGATAGCATCTGTTTTCCGCATGCAGAACTATGAATCTGGAATTTTGCAAGTCTGATGACACGATGGTAGGTTTGCTATCTGTGCGATTGGTTATCCGAAATGCACGAACATTAAAAGAAAAACGGCGTGTCATCAAAAGTTTAAAGGATCGTGTAAAAAATAATTTTAATGTCTCCATATCGGAAACAGGAGTATTGGACCATTGTCAGTATTCTAGTCTGGGAATTGCCATGGTGGGAAACGACAAGCAGTATGTAAACAGCACTCTTTCCAATTTAGTCAATATGTTTAGATGTGCAACCTCCTTTGAGCTTGTTGGATACAATCTGGAATTTATATATTCCGAATCGTAATGAAGTGTTTATTCGGGAATTGTCTTTGGAAAAAATGAATTGATAGCAGTTTATGTCTACGAGAAGAGTTGAAAGATTGTCTGAATTTATTAAACAAGAAGTAAGTAAAATCATCCTTTATAAAGTAAAGGACCCGCGGCTGAGTTTTATAACGGTTACCAAGGTAGAGATATCGCCGGATTTAAAGAATGTAAAAGTCTATGTTTCTGTGCTCGGTGATGAAGCGGCACAGAAACACACTCTGTGGGGATTGGGGCATGCAAAGGGATTTATTCAGGCAGAATTGGGAGCTTGTTTGCGTGTAAAATATACCCCCCAATTGAAATTTTGTTTGGATGAGTCATCTGAAAAGTGCAATCGTATCTTAAAAATTATTGATGAAGCAGTTCAGGGAAGTACTGTAACTGAAAAGAATGGATCAGAAGAATGAAAAAATTAAATTTTGGTTTACCGAAAGGTAGTTTGCAGGAATCTACTATTGACATGATGAAGAAAGCAGGTTATACGGTTCGCGTAAGTTCGCGGTCCTATTATCCTACAATTGATGATGATGAAATATCTATAAGATTAATTCGGCCACAGGATATGTCAAGATATGTGGAAAAGGGTATTATTGATGCGGGTTTAACAGGTGCGGACTGGGTAAAGGAAGCCGGGTCTGATGTGAAAATTGTGGTGAATCTCGTATATGCGAAACAACAACTTACAAAAGTCAGATGGGTATTGGCAGTTCCGGAAAATTCGGAAATAAAGTCTGTCCAGGATTTAAATAACAAGAGAATTGCAACAGAGTTGGTGAATGTGACGCGGCAGTATCTCGCGGAAAGAGGAGTAGTTGCAGATATTGAATTCTCCCATGGTGCGACAGAAGCAAAGGCTCCTGCCTTGGTTGATGCAATTGTTGAACTTACCGAAACAGGTAGCAGTCTCAAAGCGAACAACCTCCGTGTGGTGGATACAATTATGGAATCGGTAACACAGCTTATCGCGAATCACCAATCTTGGAAGGATGATTGGAAGCGTACAAAAATGGAAAACCTCGCTATGCTTTTTGAAGGGGCAATTATAGCCCGTGAAAAAGTCGGATTGAAGATGAATGTTCCCGGTGAGTCTCTGGAAAAAGTGCTAAAACAATTGCCTGCATTAAGAAAACCTACTATTTCTACCTTGAGTGAAGGCGCCGGCTATGCAGTTGAAACAATGATAGACGAGAGTATTGCACGAAACATTATACCGGCGTTAATTAGGGCAGGGGCAGAAGGAATTATTGAATATCCACTCAATAAAGTAATTCTCTGATTGTTCATTAATCATTGCAGGAAAACATAAAAAGAAATATGAAATGGTTTTTGCCAAATCCTTTATTATAATTGCAGTATCAATAGCCCTCTCTTCTTTTGGTCTTTTGGGATGCGGCAGTTTTAGCACAAAACAAAATCCTCCGGAATCCGGAAAAGATGCATACCTGCTCTTAAGAAAACAGAAAGAAGCGTTTTCCTATTTTAGTACAGGATACTTTTTTTTGCTGGAAAGAAGTTGGGAAATAGCTGCTGATAATTTTGAGAAGGCAAGTGAGATAGATCCCTCTTCTGAGAGAATTTTAAAGCATTTGGCCACATGCTATTTCCAACTAGGAGAGAATGAAAAAGCCATCGGTTCCCTCGAAAAACTCGCAAAACAAATTCCGCAGGAATTCAATATTCATTATACACTAGCCACTCTTTATGAATCAGTTGGCAAAAAGAAAGAGGCTATTTTTGAGTATGAATATGCCAGAAAATGTAATATTACTCAACTGGATTATGTATTTCTGGCGGATGCTCTCTACAGACTTGCAAATATTTATATGGACGAGGGCGTGATAGAGAAAGGTGCGGAGTGTTATCAAACTATGTTTAAGATGCACCTTATAGCTCAACCGGCAAAATTTCATTATGAGATTGGCATAAAATATTTTGAGAAAAATATTGTAGATAGAGCGTTAGAACATTTTTTGAGCGCAAAAAAATACGATCCTAAATTAAATTTTACGAGTTTTTATATAACACTATGCTATGATATTTTAAAAGATTATGATAATGCGGTTGAAGAAGCAAAAGGGTTTCTTCTTAAAGAACCAGATAATTGGGCAATGCGTCTTACGCTTTCTGAAATATATGAGAAATTAGAAAGAGAATCGGAAAGAGATGAGGAAGTAGAAAAAATCAAAAAAATTCTTGAAAATAACGTAGATGCAGGTAGTAAAAATCCTAGAGAATATTTTTTGCTCAGTCAGATATACAGAAGTCAACATAAGATTAACGAGGCAATAAATACGATTGAAAATATGAGGTTGTTGCCTTTAGAAGAAGAAGCAGAAATGGAAGCCCACTTTTTGCTGGCAAATCTTTATTATGAATCTCAAAACTATGGTAAAGTGGAAGAAGAACTGCGCTTGGCATTAAAAATCAATCCTGATTTTCATGAGGCGAATAATTTTTTAGGGTATTTTTTTGCGGAAAATAATAGGAATATTGACGAAGCAATTGTCTTGATTAAGAGAGCTCTCAATTCTCAACCAACAAATGGTGCATATCTTGATAGTTTGGGATGGGCATACTATAAGAAAGCGCAAATAGAAGAAAGAGACGATTATTTAGTAATGGCGCTTCAAAAATTGGAAGAGGCAGTTAAGATATTGGAAGAACCGGATATTTTTGAACATATAGGAGATGTAGCCTACAGTCTGGGAAGTTGGTGTGATGCGCTGGATGTGTGGGAAAAAGCAAAAGCATTGTATGAAAAGATACCTTCCTGTGAGAAACAATTAGGAAATGTAACAAAAAAAATAGAGAAATTAAAAAGACTGATTTCCATGGAGAAAAACAGTACAAAGATAATTGCGGGTCATAGAGAGAAAAAGATATAGAATTATATAATAAAATTATACGCATTTAATGGGAGAGAATAAACTTGGCAGGTCATTCACATTGGGCTGGTATAAAGCATAAAAAAGGCATCGCCGATGCTAAAAAAGGCAAAGTGTTTTCTAAAATATCCAGAATGATCACCATGGCTGCAAAAAAAGGCGGTGGTGATCCTAATATGAATCCGAAACTGGAACTTGCAATAAGTAAAGCTCGTATTGCAAATATGCCAAAGGATAATATAGAACGCGCAATACAGAAAGGTACCGGTACGGGCGGAGATAATGTTGAATTGCAAGAGTGTTTGTTTGAAGGATATGGACCGCATGGAATAGCATTGATGGTAGATGCGGTTACGGATAATAAAAACAGAACAGTACCTGAATTAAGGAAAATGTTCGAAAAATTTGGCGGCAATATGGGAGAAACGGGTTGTGTTTCCTGGATGTTTGAGAAAAAAGGAATTATATTAGTGAACAGCAATGTTTGTCCTGAAGATGAATTTATGATGATGGTATTGGATGCGGGTGCAGAAGATTTGCAAGCGGTAGGGGAATATTACCAGGTATTATGCTCCCAAACCAATCTGGATGTTATTAAAAAAACCATTGAAAAACAAAACATAACCATTGAAAGTGCGGAAATAAGCTGGCTTCCAAAGAACACTATTGAATTAGAGGGTGAGGCATGCCGTAAAGTAATTACTCTTATTGAGGCTCTGGAAGATCATGATGATGTAAATAATGTATACTCAAATCTGAATCTTACACAAGAAATTTTTGCAGAAATGAAGAATAAAGAGTGATTGGTACTTACCTAATTTCGCTCCGGTAATTCTTTTGGCAGAATATCTTCTTTTCTCTCCGTATTAAATGAAGTATCTTTCTTTTTTAAATTGAGCAAATCAAGTACTTGATCTCCATCAAGTACTTCGTCTTCCTCCAATTTCTTCACCAATATGTCAAGTTTGCTCCGATTGTCCCGAATGAGTTTTTTTGTCTTTTCGTAACAGTCATTAATAATTTTTGTTACTTCTTCATCGATAATAACAGCGGTTTTTTCACTATATTCCTTTTCCTGGACAAGGTCATGTCCGAGGAAAATGTTGCCAGATTGCCTGCCAAAGGTTTGAGGGCCTATTTTCTTGCTCATACCAAACCGGCATACATAATTTCTTGCCAGTTTTGATACCTTTTCAATATCATTTTGAGCGCCGGTTGAAATTTCATTTAAAATAATTTCCTCTGCAGCCCGGCCTCCAAGCAAAACACAGATATTTTCTAACAGTTCGGATTCTGTTGTTAAGTATTTATCTTCAATAGGCAATTGCATTGTATATCCTAAAGCCGCTGTTCCTCTGGGAATAATGGAGACTTTATGAACCGGATCGGTTTTGGGCAAAATAGCCGCAACAAGGGTATGGCCGGATTCGTGTATGGCGACAGTCTTTTTCTCTGTTTCACTCATTATCCTGCTTTTTCGCTCTGGTCCGGCAAGGACTCGGTCAATAGCAGCCTCTAATTCTTCCATGCCCACAGAATTTTTGTTATGCCTTGCTGCTAAAAGCGCGGATTCGTTTATAACGTTTGCCAGATCGGCGCCGGTAAAACCGGGTGTACGTTTCGCTATGGTTTTAAGGCTGACATCAGGATCTATTTTTATACTTTTTGCATGGACTGCCAAAACAGCTTCCCTGCCGGCAAGATCCGGCCTGTCAATCGTGATTTGGCGGTCAAAACGTCCTGGACGCAATAAGGCATTGTCTAATACATCCGGTCGATTCGTTGCCGCAATAATAATTACGCCTTTTTGCGAGTTAAACCCGTCCATTTCTGCTAAAAGCTGATTTAGCGTTTGTTCACGCTCATCATGGCCACCGCCAAGCCCGGTGCCTCTTTGGCGTCCCACACTGTCAATTTCATCAATAAAAACAATACATGGCGCTTTTTCCTTTGCCTGCTCAAACATATCCCGCACACGGGCAGCTCCCATACCAACGAACATCTCGACAAAGTCAGAACCACTGACGGAAAAAAAGTGCACCCCGGCTTCTCCCGCAACTGCTTTTGCAAGAAGTGTTTTTCCTGTTCCTGGCGATCCTACCAAAAGCACACCTTTCGGAATTTTCCCCCCTAATTTCTGAAATCTTTCGGGATAGGAAAGGAAATCTTTAATTTCTTTCAATTCCTCCTTTGCCTCATCACATCCCGCGACGTCTGCAAAAGTTATTTTTTGTGTGCCGTTATCAGAGTAAAGTTTAACTTTTGCCTTTCCAAAGGACATGAAAGGAGAACCCATACCACTGAATTTTTTTAATAACAGAAACCAAACTAAGGTCATAACACCGAAAGGAATAACCCACCACATAAGCGTGTTTTTCAGAAAATTATTCTCCGCCGCACCCTTGAAGCGTACTTTTTGTTCCTCAAGTTCGCTTATAAGCGCCTGATCCTGGATAGGCACGGTGAAAAAAGCAATTCTCTCTTCATCACCACTCTCAGCGGAAAGTTTTTTGTAGTAGCCCCGTATAATGTTTTGTCCCACAGTGCATTCGGAGATATAGCCATTTTTAAGATAGAGCCTAAATTGGCTATACGACATTTCTTCTGCTTTTGGGGAAAGGAACATCTGTGCCAGATAAACAATGGCAAAAAACAGGAGGATATACCCAAAGGAAAAAGACCTCTTTTTGTTCTTTTTAACAGGATGTTTATTTTTGATCATGTACTTAATAAGATGATGGAAAAGTAAAAAAATGTAAATAATTTAAAAGTGGGAAATTATTTCAAATTATATCACCATTGTCCGGTTAGGAATTTGCATGTTTTACTTCCTTGTTCTAAAGCTGTCATCCCGCATGTTTTGAACGGGAATCCAAGATAAACGAGCCTCTGGACCCGATAAAAGCATTCTGGTATGACAAAAGCCGGTACATGCAAATTCCTAACCGGACGATACTAAAATTATATTAGAAAATAATGTTGTTGTCAAAATTTAAATCCCCGATTCATCTATAATTAAAAGAGATTTAGGGTTGATAATAAACGAAAAATAAGATACTATTCCAGAAGTCGGGGTGTAGCGCAGCTTGGTAGCGCGCTTGAATGGGGTTCAAGAGGTCGTGGGTTCAAATCCCGCCACCCCGACCAGTAATGGCAAAGATTTACGACTTTTTCCCCATTCCTCTTTTTTGTCAACTGTGACCAAATTGTGACCTGACTCTAAAATTTGTACCCCTTCTTTAAGACTATCAGGGCAATGATGCGCATATCTCTGTGTCATTTCTATAGAATGATGACCGAGTAATTTTGATATTTTATAGAGGTCTATGCCCCTTTGAACTAATCGGGTCGCAAAGGTATGCCTTAGATCATGGAAATGAAAATTTTCTATTTTTATTTTTTGCCACTTCTATAACCTCTTTATCTGAAATACCTCGAAAGTCTTCCAAAATACTAATTACTTTATAGTTTTTATCTCTGAGGTATTTAACTATCCGATAATCGACATTTTCATCCGCAATAATACTACGTTGCAATGAGTTCTTCATGAGATATTACATCCGCAGAGTAAGAAAGCGCTGCCAAAATGTCTTCTTTGGTCAAATGGGGATATGCCACCAATAAATCTTCTATCGTCATGCCTTCAGAGAGTTTTTTCAAAATGATTTCAACTGTAATCCTGGTTCCTTTGATTATCGGTTTACCCAGCATTATATTTGAATCTGCTATAATTCTTTCCTTATAGTCCATAAATGCCCTCCTTAACCATTTTTTAAATTGTTTCTCTTAATATTACTTTATAGCAAAAGAATTTTATCATCATGTTTTATTGCTGTCAAAGAGCAAGTTTTGCTTATCTAATATTTGGGAGGAATACACAAACGAATAAAACATGCTGTTATATTACTATGTTTCAAAATTTATACTACTTAATAATAATAAATATTTGATACAAAATTTCTGCGTTTTTTCTGTTTATTCACTGTGACCAAATTGTGACCGAACACTGCGAAATCGAAAGGAATGAAAAGGAACGAGCAGAAAAATATCTATGTTGTAAGATTTTATGATATAAACAATTACAGTCGCAACAGACACAAAGCCAGTTGGTTATAAAAATTGCTAAAAATGACCTTTAAAGAAATGGCATTCAAAAGGTCAGGGGTTCGAATCCCTTCATCTCCACCAGTATTTACAAGGGTTTTCAGGAATTTGATACTACCTGTTTTTTCTCAACTGTAGTCAAATTGTAGTAAAATAGCGACGCAACCTTTTTATAATTTTTCTACCCAATTGTGCTGGCATTCTAAACACTCTTTATCATTTCCATTTTCTTACTTAGACATTCCCAAAACTTTTTGTAAAAATCCAAAAGAGACCATGACTCGTTCCAAAGCTCCGGCTTTGGAACGCCTGGCTGGCAGGAAATTGCTTTAGAAGCCCTGTCTGCCATGCCTGGCAGCCGACAAACCGGCAGGGGCAGGTTCGCTTCTCATAACTGGAAGCATGAGCTTCCTTCACAATTATGTTCCCAAGCAGGAACTTGGGAACAAGAATGAATGAACAAACCCAAAAAAGTGGTTCGGATGCTACAGATAACAGGGAATTTGAAATTTTTTGCTTTTTGTGTAACACCGATTGCTCCCTTTTCTACTTCATTTACATATAGGGATATATATATTCGCAGAAATTCAGGCAAGAAAATCTCATCCCTAACCCATGATTCCAGATCGTACCTTCGTCATACTCTGAATCAATATGATATTAAATAAATTTTTTGTTTTTTTCACAAAAAATCAATATATAGTATTGATATTTTAAAAAAGATATTATATATTGTGCAAAAATTGCTATTGCTCTTTTTTATAAAAACCACCTTTCCGAATAATTTATCGTTTTTCCCCTCTTCATTTTATATAGAATACGTTTTTAAAAAGTGAGAAATTTATGAAATACCTTACTACCGCACAAAGAGTTTTTCCTTTCTTTGCAATTGTATTTGTAATTTTTCATTTCGTCTTAATGCCACAATCTTACGGTTCATGGGAATCAGCAACGGTCGATAGTAATGATAAAGTTGGCACTTTCAACTCTCTCAAAACAGATAACGCAGGCAATGTATACATCAGCTACTATGATTCAAACAACAATGACCTCAAATATGCAACAAATTCTTCCGGCAGTTGGGAAACTTCCGCGATCGACAGCGAAGGCGACGTCGGGAAATACTCATCTCTCGCACTTGATAGCTCCGGAAATGTACATATCAGTTATTATGACACCAACAACCTTAGTCTCAAATATATTACCAACAAATCCGGCACATGGACATCTTCAACCGTAGACACAGAAGGCGACGTCGGGAAATACTCATCTCTCGCACTTGATAGCTCCGGAAATGTACATATCAGTTACTATGATAATGACAACGGCAACCTGAAACATGCCACCAATGAATCCGGTGATTGGGCTACTACTTCAGTGGATAGCAACAACAGTGTTGGAAAACACACCTCCATAGCAATCGACAGTTCTGATGTTGTTCACATTAGTTATTATGACGAAACCAACAGAAAACTCAAATACGCAAAAAAATCAGGCGGAAACTGGACAACAGAATCAATAAGCGACTCCAGCAATGTGGGACAATACACAGCCATTGCTGTCGATAGCGCCGGCAACGTTTACATAACTTACTACGACGACACCAATAACGATCTTAAATACGCCACAAATAATTCAGGAGAATGGGTAACCTCTACAATAGACAGCGATGGTGATATCGGAGAATACAACTCCATAGCTCTTGACAGTTCAGGATATGCGCATATCAGCTATTATGACAGCGATAACAATAATCTGTTGTATGCCACCAATAACTCAGGCACATGGGAAATTTCAACAATTGACGGCAACGGGATTACCGGTGGATATACTTCCCTATCGGTTGACAATGAAAATACCATACATATCAGTTATTATGACGTTGAAAACAATCATCTGAAATACACTACAAGTGCAATTATTGTTTCTTCCTCTCCAACGCCTACATCAACCCCGACATCAACGGCAACTTCCACCCCTACCCCAACATCTGCTTCAGCCGAAACATGGGTAATTAAGACAATCGACAGTGATGGTACGGTAGGATTATATAGTTCTATCGACATTGACAACTCCGGCAACCTGCATGTCAGTTATTATGATGATAGTAACGATGATCTCAAATACGCAACAAATGCTGCCGGAACATGGGTAACCACAACTATTGACACCGAAGGAGATGTTGGCGAATATTCTTCCCTTGGTGTAGACAGTTCCGGATATATACACATCAGCTATTATGACAACACCAATAATACCCTAAAATATATAACAAATACGTCAGGAACATGGTCTGCCACTACCGCTGATAACGACGGAGACGTCGGCAAATATAACTCACTCGGAGTGGATAGTTCAGGAAACGTTCATATAACTTATTATGACGATACAAATGATGATTTAAAATATACTACCAATGAATCCGGTGAATGGGATTCTACCACAGTAAACAGCACCGGAATTATCGGGAAATTTACCTCTCTGGCAATTGACAGTTCAAACAAGGTGCATATCAGCTACTTTGACGACACAAATGACGCCCTTAAATACACTACAAATGAATCCGGGAACTGGGTAAAATACACCGTTGACAGTTCTGACGATGTCGGACAATTTACTTCAATAGGTATTGACAGTTCAGGCAATGCACATATCAGTTATTATGATATGGACAATGACGCTTTAAAATATGCAAACAATGAATCCGGCTCCTGGGTTGCCGCCACTGTTGATGCCAATGGAGTGGTTGGAGAATATACATCTATTGGAGTAAACAGTTCCGGAAGTGCATTCATTTGTTATTATGATTCAGACAAAAACAACCTTAAATATGCCACCAATGAATCCGGCTCGTGGGAAACAACCACCGTGGACAGCAATGGCGACGTTGGCCTGTATACCTCGATGGCATTGGATTCTTCCGGAAACGTTCATATCAGTTATTACGATAACACAAATGATATAATCAAATATGCCACAAATAAAACAAAAGACTGGGCAGGCACTACCGTGGAAAGCACAGACTATGTTGGGAAATACACCTCACTGGGAATTGATAGTTCAAACAATGTGCACATCAGTTGTTATAATGAAACAAACGGAGACCTTATCTACACTACAAATACTTCCGGGGAATGGATAACGACCACAATAGACAGCGATGACGATGCCGGTGAATTTTCCTCCCTCGCAATTGATTATTCCGGGAATATACATATCTGCTACTATAATGATACAAACAACTATCTTAAATACATCACAAATAAATCCGGGGAATGGGAATCTTCGGTAGTTGACAGCACTGACGATGTAGGCAAACATTGCTCCATTGCGATTGACAGTTCGGGCTATGCGCACATCAGTTATTCTGACGATTCCAACGACGACCTCAAATACGCAACAAACGAATCGGGTTCATGGACAGCAACTTCTATAGACAGCGAGGGAGATGTCGGATGGTACACTTCTGTTGCAATAGACGGTTCTGATACAATTCACATCAGTTATTACGATGACTCAAATGATAATCTCAAATATGCCACCAATCAATCCGGCTCATGGACAACGACCACAATAGACAGTAGCGATGACGTTGGCAAGTACACCTCCATAGGAATTGGCAGTTCAAACGCTATACACATCAGCTACTATGACGATACCGGAGAAAACCTTAAATATGCAACAAACGAATCAGGAAGCTGGTCGATGACCACGGTAGAAAGCGACAATGACGTTGGCCAATATACATCATTGGTCATTGACAGTTCCGGGAAAATACATATCAGCTATTACGACAACACAAACGACAACCTTATGTATTCAACAAATAAAACGGGAGAGTGGGTAACAACCACGTTGGACAGTGATGGTGATGTGGGAAAATATAACTCTATGGGTATTGACATTTCGGGAGATTTATACATTAGCTATTATGATGAAACAAACGCCGATCTTAAATATATTACCTATACTACATCCACCGCAACAATAATCGCATCACCAACAACTACACCCTCATCAACACCGACTTCAACACCAACACCTTCTCCTGCATCCACCATAACGGCAACACCATCATCTACTCCAACAGCAACACCATCGCCATCGCCTACATTAACAGAAACACCAGCACCGTCTCCCACCCCCTCACCGGAAACAACCCATACAACAACAGCAACCCCAACACCTTCCCCCACGGTTACGCCTGCAGAGGAATTGAAGGGCAGGATATCCGGATACGTTTATGCCTCAAAAGGCAATCCTGTTAAGTCAGCAAAAACAAAACTTAAACTTAAAAAATCAAAAGCGCTCAATACAAAGACCGATGAAACCGGTTTCTTTGAATTTGAGGATTTAAACGTGGGGACGTATACGCTTACCGTAAAGAAAAAGGGCTATAAAAAATCGAAACAAAACATAAAGTTAGATACCGGCGAAGAAAAAGAACTTGAAATCGTGTTGAAGAAAGAGAAGGCAAAAAAGGGAGAATAAAATATCACCAACGGCTGAATATACCTTACGAGTTTACAAATTAAGAAATTACAATTTGTAAACTCGTAAGTATAGTTATCAAAACAACTTCTTTTTACACCCCATCCGCAAGCCACCATCTTCTAATAATACGAAACATACGCTTTCTTTACAATTGTACCTGGAAAACAAGGAGTAAAAAGGAATTTACAATTAATCAGGTCTTCGGCAACTTTTAACAGAGGGTGGGCATCCGCTCCTGTTGGGAAACAATTAAAAACGGGAGCATTCCCAATTTTTTGTAAATCAAAATAAAGCCGACCATAAAGGATCGGCGCTACCATGCAATATGTGTCGTAGCGCGGGTGGTTTATCCCCCGCATAATACCTCCACATTTTACAAAAAATTGGGAATGCTCCCATTAAAAACTCAGTTTTCACATTCACCTCAAAATCAACATCGACTGACGTGCGATTTCGAGCACCTTTGCAGGAAATATCCCTAATTGGACAGTGCCTATAATTGATATGATTATTGAAACAAAAATAAACGGCGAGAGGGTAAGAGGCTGAAATTCTCTTTCGGGATCACGCATGTACATTACTACTGTTACCCGTAAATAATAAAAAACGGCAATGACGCTATTAATCACTCCGATAATTGCCAGCAATACATAACCTGATTTTATAGCGGAACTGAAAATATAAAACTTCCCCATAAAACCGGCAGTGGGAGGAATACCTGCCATGGAAATCAAAAAAATCGTCATGGCAATTGCAAGACGAGGATGTTTGAAGGCTAAACCGGAAAAATCCTTAATCTTCAAAAATCCATCTTCTTTCTGACTTACTACAATGATAATAGCAAACGCACCCATATTCATAAACAAGTACGCAAGAAGATAAAATAAAATGCCCGAAACACTCATGTCATTCGCAGCCACCAAGGCAATCAGGAGATATCCTGCGTGGGCAATGCTGGAATAAGCAAGCATGCGCTTAATATTAGTCTGAGTCAATGCCATAATGTTACCGGCTGTCATGGTCAATACGGCCAATATCCAGATGGCCTTCTCCCAATCCTGATGCATATGACCAAATGCGGTATAAAATATTCTCAGAAAAACGGCAAATCCTGCGGCCTTCGGCCCTACCGCCATAAATGCCGTTATTGCCGTTGGCGCCCCTTCATAAACATCAGGAACCCATGCATGGAAGGGCACAGAAGCAATCTTGAACCCTATTCCTACCATAATCAATCCCATGCCGGCCAACATAAGCGGGTCTACAACACCTCCCTTGCCTGCAATAAAAACAGCAATCTGTCTTAAACTCATTGTTCCGGTAGCGCCATACACAAGGGCAATGCCATACAGTAAAAAACCCGTAGAAAAGGCGCCAAGTAAAAAATATTTTAAAGACGCTTCGTTTGAAGTAAGCCTTGTGCGTTTCATACCTACAAGGATATAAATACTTATCGACATAATTTCAAGGCCGATGAAGATATTCAGCAAATCCGCCCCTGAAGCCATAAGTATCATACCAATGGTGGAAAACAATATCAGAGTATAATATTCTCCGTAATTTATGTTTTCCCTCTGAACATAGTTTTTGGAAATAAGGATGGTAAGTCCGGCGCACAATAGAAAAACAAATTGGAAAAATATCGAATAGTTATCAATTGTATACGCGCCGTAAAAAGAAAAAAGCGTTGTGCCTGCAAAATTTCTCGATACAAGAGCGGCTACTGCGACTCCTATTAATGACAGATACGCCAAAAAATTCTTTTCTCCCATTTTCCGCGAAGAAATGATATCCACCATTAATACGATCATCCCGAAACCGGCAAGTACGAGCACCGGCAGGATGCTTAAAATATTAAACGTCATTATTGAAGTATTTGGCATGTAAAACTCACCTTAATTAAAACGAAACACAAAAAGAGCGCCCGCGATTACCACTCAGTTTCTTTCTCCGGAACTATGTCAATTTTCGGAACACTATTATCGTGAGTGGAGTCGGGATTCTCCTGTTTTTTGGCATTTGACGTAACGTGAATTTTCCCCTCAACCTGTTCCAGAAGATGTTTAACGGAACTATCCATCTTTCTCAAAAACGAGTCAGGATAAATCCCTATCCAGAATATCATCAGTATAATGGGTATCATCGCCGCCAGCTCTAGTTTGTTCACATCTTTCAATGTTTTATTCTCTTCATGAGTGATAGTGTGAAACATGACTCTTTGAAACATCCATAACATATATACGGCAGCAAGAATTATCCCTGAAGTGGCAATTGACGCATACAAAATACGCGATTTAAACGTTCCCACCAAAATAAGAAATTCCCCGACAAATCCGTTAAGTCCGGGGAGACCTATGGAAGAAAACGTCACTATCATAAACAGCGTTGCAAAAACAGGTATCTGCTTCGTCAATCCTCCAAACTCTGAAATTAAACGTGTGTGCCTTCTTTCATAGAGCATACCAACGACAAGGAAGAGCGCGCCGGTGCTCAATCCATGGTTTATCATTTGAGTTATACCTCCTTCAATACCCTGAATATTGAAGGCAAATATCCCCAGCATAACAAATCCCAAATGGCTTACACTGGAATACGCGACAAGTTTTTTAAGATCATCCTGCACCATTGCAACCAACGCCCCGTAAATAATGCCTACTATTGCCATCCAGGAAATAACAGGAATAAAGGCGTGGCTTGCTTCCGGAAAGAGAGGCAGACAAAATCTGACGAAGCCATATGTACCCATTTTTAATAATACCCCTGCCAGAATAACGCTTCCCGCGGTTGGCGCTTCGACATGGGCGTCCGGTAGCCATGTATGCAAGGGAAACATAGGTACTTTTATTGCAAAAGCCAGGAAAAAAGCTAAAAAAAGCCAGAACTGAACAGCGTACGAAATATCCATACGATAAAATTCTAACAAGTTAAACGTATATTCGCCCGTTGCTCTATAATTAAGGAAAAACAGGCCAATTATGGCAAGCAGCATAAACACACTGCCTGCCATTGTGTAAATGAAGAATTTTACCGCGGCATAAATTCTCCTCTGTCCACCCCATATACCAATAATGAGGTACATCGGTATGAGCATGAGTTCCCAAAATACATAAAATAAAAATACATCCAGAGAAACAAACACCCCTACCATGCCCGTCTCGAGCACCAGCATAGCAACCATGTATTCTTTCACGTTACGTTCTATATTCCATGAGGCCAATATGGTTATTGGGGTAATAAATGTCGTCAATAGCACCAGGAAAAGGCTGATGCCATCGATGCCAAGATGATAAAAAATGCCAAACGATGGTATCCAGCGTAGTTTTTCGACAAACTGCATATCATACGTGTTTGCATTAAAAATGAAGTATAATGGAAGAGAAATCAGGAACACGACTATTGAGACAATGAGAGATGTAACTCTGATCAATTCTTTATGCCGTGAATCGATGGAAAGAATAAAAATAACCCCCACAATCGGGAGAAAAGTGATTAATGTAAGAATGGGCAAATTCATTTGAATGTTTCCGGTATTATTTATTTTTCAAATCAGTCGTCATGTTGCGTTAGCAACACCCTGAAACGATGAAAATTGGATTTCTAACCATATAATGTGTCACACCAGTACTTATGCTATTTTTCTGTGTTTTATTTTCGAGTCAGGAATTCGTAGCCTTTTTCTTTTTTGTCAAATGTAATAAAAATTCTTCACTTACTTCGCAAATACACGATATTGCCTTTTATTCATTCGATTGTTACCTGGCAACTACTCTCTCCTGCAGCTTTTGAGTGCCGCAGAATAGTAGTCAAGCAGCGAAAATTATTAACCCCCTTATTCTGCATTTAATTTCTTCAATATCTTTTTGCTAATGGATCCTTAATTTCATTGTGGCGGGGGACCGCCTCGATAACACCGTTTTTCGGATTGATCCAAAGGGAATGAGACTTACCCTCCCGCTTTAAATAACAACCGGCAATTCTCAATCTCCGCTCCAAATCACGCCGTTTCATCCAATCAATACCTTTTCTTGTATTGCGTCTTCGGGCAATCCGCGAAGAATGTCCTGCCTGCGGTCTTCCAGAATCAATTCAATAGCTTCTCGCAGGTTATTTTTCGCTTCCTCTATTGTTTCACCTTGCCCATTCGCACCAGACACCTCTGGACAAATAGCCCAGTATCCACCTTCAGGCGCTGGTTCAATAATTGCCGTGAATTCAGCTTTCATAATCCACCTCCTTTTGCAACATATTTACCCCTGTAAAAAGGTATCACCATATTGCACTATATTATTTTCTTGAAATTTATAATAGCTTCATCACTGACTATATCCTGTTTTGCAAGTTTTTTTCTCATTCAAAATCTGATTCACTCTTTTTTTATAAAACCTGAAAACCACAAACCTCATTTATTCAACCACGTGGTCAGTATAAGGATAAAAATACAGCCAACTACAATATAAAACGCGTAATTACGCACATACCCTGTTTGCAGGAGACGAAAAACATTACTTGTTCCGGTAAAGAAGCGGGCAACGCCGTTAACGGAACCATCGATCATCATCGCATCAACCCGCTTCCATAACTGAACAGAGATTTTCTTAATAGGGTTGACAAATACGGCATCATATATTTCATCAACATAATACTTGTTTAACAAGACTTTATAAGGCAAGGCAAAACGTTCTGCCAGTTTCTTCGGAAGTTCCTGTCTTTTTACATACATTTGATATGCAAGCCAAATTCCTCCTATTGCAATAAGTGTCGAAACGACCATCATAAGTGAAGGAAGTCCGATACCATGGTGGGAGCTTGCTTCGGAACCGTGCATTTCGTTGTGACCATGTCCTCCAAATACCGGAGACAGAAAATGATTCAAAGCGCTTGCGCCAGGAAGTCCCAAGAATCCACCAACTATGGAAAGACCTGCCAGTATCATTAACGGAACCGTCATGTTTCGGGGAGATTCGTGCAAATGTTCTTTGACATGATGATCAACCCGTGACTCTCCATGAAACGTCATAAACAACAGACGAAACATATAAAATGCCGTCAAAAACGCGGCAACTGCTCCTATTGCCCAATAAATAACATTCCCCTTAACAAATGCCTCCAGCAAAATTTCATCTTTGCTGAAAAATCCCGCAAAAGGAGGAATACCGGCAATAGCCACCGTGCCTATGAAAAAGGTTTTGTACGTAACCGGAATATGATTTTTTAATCCACCCATTTTTCTCATGTCTTGTTCACCGGACAGGGCATGGATAACGCTTCCCGATCCAAGAAACAATAACGCTTTAAAAAACGCATGCGTCATCAGGTGAAAAATGCCTGCCGTAAATGCTCCAACACCGCAGGCAAGGAACATGTATCCTAACTGACTGATTGTTGAATAAGCCAGGACACGCTTAATATCATTTTGCATGAGTCCGATTGAAGCAGCAAACAACGCCGTAGCGGCGCCAATGCTTGCCACGATAGTCATTGTAAAAGGTGATAACATATACAACACGTTGGAACGGGCAATCATATAGATTCCTGCCGTTACCATTGTGGCGGCATGGATAAGAGCGCTCACAGGAGTGGGGCCTTCCATAGCATCCGGCAGCCAGGTATATAAAGGTATCTGCGCAGATTTTCCCGCCGCTCCCATAAACAAGAGAAGCGTAATTATCGTTATCGTAACATCCCCTATGGCAAATTTCCCATGGGAGGCAGCATTGAAAACTTCAGTAAAATCAATGCTATGGAACGTCAGAAATATCATCATAATTCCCAAAGCAAAACCAAAATCCCCGACACGATTGACGACAAAAGCCTTTTTCGCCGCATCGGAAGCGGATTTCTTTTCAAACCAGAATCCTATTAACAGGTAAGAACATAATCCAACGGCCTCCCAACCGACAAACATAAGAAGGAAATTATTGCTTAAAACCAGCAATAACATTGAGAAGGTAAACAAATTGAGATAACTGAAATAGCGGTGATATCCTTTGTCTTCATGCATGTATCCTATCGAATAAATATGAATAAGGAATCCTACCCCCGTAACAATAAGACTCATAAGAGAGGATAATGGGTCTGCCTGAAACCCGGCTGCCGCGTTGAATGATCCCGACTGAATCCAACTGAACAGGTGTTTTTCAAAAATACGCTGTTCCGGCGGCAAGGCAAGAAGCCCGCTGAAAACAAGTATGGAAACGAAAAAGGACAAACCTATAGCCCCGCAGGCAATATACCCTACCGATTCTTTACGCAATCGTCTGCCGAATAACCCATTAATTGCGGAACCAGCTAAAGGAAATAATAAAATAAATGCTACAAGATCAAGCATAGTCCCCTACCACTTCATGATATTCATATTATCAACATTAACGGTATCTTTATTCCTGAACATGGCAATAATTATTGCCAACCCGACAGTAGCCTCCGCAGCGGCAACCGTCATGGAAAAAAATACAAACATCTGCCCTTCCATAGAGTGCAGAAAATGAGCAAATGCCACAAACGATAAATTTACCGCATTCAGCATAAGCTCTATGCACATAAAGATTACGATTGCGTCTCTCCGTATGAGCACACCAACAACCCCGATGGAAAATAATATCGCACTCAAAACCAGATAATGGGTTAACGTAATCATCTCACACTTTCCTTTTTGCTAATATGATAGCCCCAATAACAGCCACAAATAACAGAATAGAAGTCATCTCAAAAGGCAAAAGATAATCGGTGAATAATAATTTGCCTATTAATTGTGTATGCCCTATGCTTTCAACCTTTGCGGATGTATACTCCCCTTCTTTCCCCTGGAATATTTTCGATTTGATAGTTAAGCCCATGACTACAAGCAACACAAAGCCCAGAATCATCGCCGGTATTCGCTGAAAAGGCAAGTCATCTTTCTGCTTTTGTTCCACATTCACCATTAATAACATAATAACAAAGAGAAAGAGAACCATAATTGCCCCCGTATAGACAATTACCTGCACTGCTGCAATAAACTGAGCCTCTAGCAATACATAAAGCACCGCAATATTAATAAAAGAAAAAACCATGTATAAGGCACAAAATACAGGATTTTTCTCAAATATAAGGTAGAGTGAAGCGACAACAGAAGTTGCCGCCATAACATAAAACAAGTATGGTTCCATTATAGTTTTATCACCATGCTATGATTTTCTTCTTCTGGCGGATTCCAGCAATTTCTCTTTATCTAAAATCCCGCTATTCCTGGCGGTGGCAAGTTCAAATGAATCTCCCAGAAGAATAGCCCTTTCAGGACAAGCCTCTTCACAAAAACCACAAAATATACACCGGAAAGAATCCAGTTCATACATTTTCGGATATCTTCTAAAGTGTTCATCTTCTGCGCCTTCTATGGAAATGCATTGAGAGGGGCACACTTTGGCACACAAGCCGCACGCAACACATTTTTCCCGTCCATCCTCCCCTATCTGCAGTTCCGGCAATCCCCTGAATCTTTTCGCAAGCCTTGGCCTCGTATCAGGGTAACTTTCGGTAACACACGTAAACGGATTCAAAAACCGTTGAAATGTAAGCGCCAGACCTTTAATCAATGGTAAAATCATAATCCCCGAATCACCATGACAAGCCCTGTAATCAAAATATTAAACAATGAAAGAGGCAGCAAAAATTTCCAGCCCATATGCATCAACTGGTCATACCGAAGCCTTGGGAATGTAGCTCTCAGCCAAATAAAGCCAAAAAGGCAGAATGACAGCTTCAGCATAAACCATACAACTCCGGGTAAAAACGGCCCATGCCAGCCACCGAAAAAAAATGTTACCGCAATGGCAGACACCGTTATCATATTCGCATACTCAGCCATAAAGAACATGGAAAACTTCATGCTGCTATACTCGGTATGATAACCGGCAACCAGTTCCGTCTCTGCCTCAGGAATATCAAACGGACACCGGTTTACCTCCGCTATGGCGCTGATGGAATAAATGAGAAATCCCAGCGGCTGCAAAATAAAATTCCACATTTTTGATTGGGCATTCACAATATCCACCATGCTCAATGATCCGGTCATCATAATAACCCCGATGAGAGAAAGTCCAATCGTTAACTCATAGCTTATCATCTGAGCAGAGGAACGTATTCCCCCCAGCAATGAATATTTATTGTTCGACGACCATCCGGCCATGACAATGCCATAAATACCCATTGAAGAAACCGCAAGAATATAAAGGATTCCTACATTAATATCGGTAATTACCATATCGATACGATAACCAAAGATATTGATTGCTTCTCCAAAGGGAATAACGGCAAATGTACACATTGCCGGAACTAATGCCATCACCGGGGCAAGCACAAAAAGTATTTTTTCCGCTTTCTCAGGAATAATATCTTCCTTAAACAAAAGCTTTATGCCATCGGCAATAGGTTGCAGCAAACCATGAAACCCGACACGCATAGGGCCAAGACGCACCTGCATGTGCGCCAATACCTTCCTCTCAAGCCAGATCATTGAGACAATCATTAATTGCACTGCATTAAAGACAATGAAAATCTTAACTGATGCAATTATGAGAAAAATAAGTAATTCTTTATCCACCTGAAACCTCTTCGCGTACCATTCTTTGTCCGCAACATTCTAATATTCCTGTTGTTTCAGACACAACATTTATCTTTTGTCCGCAAATCTCGCATATAAAATGAACGCCGTCCTTGGGCTTTGGATATGCCGACGTCCAGACAGACATCATATCTTTTGTCCCAACCGGAGTCATTTCCTTTCCGCAACATACAAGCACCCCAAAACCTTCTTCAACCACTACGATCTTTTGCTTGCATATTTCGCAGAAAAACGTTTGTCCTTTTTTGGCCACGTATATAACCTCAATAATGCATTTAAATCCGGATTATCGCGGGTTCACCTTTGCACAGTAAACCCCATATTTTATAGTGTTTTGATCCTCACCTATTAAGGGGAGTCTTTGAACGTTTTCAAATCTTTTATAAAACTCGGCAAATATACCCATTATCAATTCGTATAGTTCCCATTTATCTTTACATTCAAGTATCTTATCTACATAAGGTTTATGATGGAACCTATTAGGGCTTTTGATAAATATTTCTTCACGATCCCTGTAATCTCCCGAATATTCTTTTTATTCATCCAACCGGCGGCATCCGCCAACTGTCCCCTGCTGGCGGGGGTTAGGGGGTGGAGCGGAACGCCCCATTGCTTCAACTACCCTTTCAATTCTTTCCACGACACCGCTCATATTTTTCAAAACATCCTCATCGGTAAATCTGATTACTTTGAATCCAGCGTTCTCCAAGTCGCGGGTTTTCCGTTTGTCTTTTTCACCGGTTTCGTCACACTGGTGCGTTATCCCGTCCACTTCAATCACCAGCTTTAATTCCTTACAGAGAAAGTCTGCTATATATTGCAGCGCCGGCCTTTGCCTTCTGAATCGATACCCCATCATCTGTCCGGCACGCAAGGCGTATTTCCACAGACACGCTTCAGCCTTCGTCATTTCTTTCCGCAAATTGTTTGCAAACGGGCGTAATTTTTTATCGTAAGCGTAATTGTTTGTTGTGTTAGCTTTCAATTTCCATTCCCCTGAGTATTGCCAGAAACAACTCCACCCCCTGCGATTCCGCCAACGGGAGAAATCCACCCCCTACCCCCGCCAGCGGGGGACAATGGTTTGCCCCACACCTTCAGCGACTTCCAACTACCGTTATATGTACCATAAGCAGGCGAGGAACAAGCATAGAGATAAATGCATCGTTATGCGTTAATATAGCACACGCCACCCCAAAAAAGTAGACGCCCATCTTCAGACCCACAAAATAATCTTCTTCACAGTCCTTTTAAACCAATCATTTCTCAGAAACAGCATAAATCTTTACCGGAGTATGTGCCTGATATATCAACACATTAACGGGGGTATTCGCATACGCATCTGGCACAAAAACGATGCCTGAGGGAGATTTTCTTGTCACCTTTGCCCTCAGTTTAAGTTTTCCCTGCCGGGATTCAACCATAACCATATCGCCGGTTTTGATTTGCATATCTTTTGCGTCTCTATCATTTATTTCTATAAAACATTCGGGAGCAACTGAAACAAGGGCTTTTGACCTTGCGGAATAATATCCCTGATGATTCAAACTTGCACCCGTCATTAAAATAAAAGGAAATTCTTTTTCCCCTTTCACCTTAAGGGATTTGACCTGAATTGCATAAAACGTATATTTATTTGATTCTTTTTTAGCAGACAACAAAGAAGGCCAATGAAATTCCTTTCGTTTCAACCGATCGTAACTTAAGCTGGAATAAACAGGAGCGGCCTTTTTTATTTCTTCCGTAATTTCTTTCGTATTCACATAAGAAAAAGATTGCCCCATCTTTTTGGATACGTCACAGATAATTTCCCAATCGGGTTTCGCCTCACCCACGGGGAAAATAGCCCTGTTCAATCTCTGCACAGTCAATCCCGTGTTTGTATACGTCCCTTCTTTTTCGGCAAACGTCGAAGATGGGAAAACCACATCCGCCAGCTTCGCTGTTTCCGTCATAAACGAATCCTGAACTACTATAAATTCACTATTTTTGATACACTCTCTTGCTTCTTTTCCATTCGGATGTTCGGCAATGGGGTCTGCTCCCATTACGTAAAGCGACTTTATATTTCCATTTTTCCCCAAATCAACCAGATTCAAAGAATTTTTTGATATAATATTCTCAGAAAATCTTACTCCCCACAATTTTTCAATTTTCTCTCTGTTCGCCGTATTATTTATATCAAGATACCCCGGTAAGAACTCAGGAACAACTCCCATATCATTCACTCCCTGGGAATTATTGTGATATCTTGCGCTGAAAAGCGATACTTTGCCCGGATGAATATCGCTACGATTGGAAACATCAATCAATGCGCAAAGATCCAGCAACATTTTCATCGTATCCTCTCCCAATGGGTCTTCAACCACATCTTTGCCATAAACAATACAGCAATTACCCGGCTTCATCAGCAATTCGGCAGCCCTGCGTATCACTTCCGGCGTAACACCGGATAACCGTTCGATATCACTTAAACTGAAATTCTCCAAAGATGAACGCAAACTTCTGAAATTACTGGCCAGGGATTCTATTTTTTTCAGATCAACCAGGTTATTCTCAACAACAACTTTTATTATTGCATTCAGCAATATATGCTGAGTTCCCAAAGAATACGTTAATCGCACATCATTTTTTGCAGTATTTTTAAATACAACATTCCGCGGATGAGCAATTACCACATTTGCAGCATTCAATTTGATCGCCTTCCTTGCCATACATCCAACAACGGGAATCGCCTCGGTTACATCAACACCAAAAAAGAACAAGGTATTTGCATTTTCGATTTCCTTCAATGAATCTGTTGCAAACCCGCTTTCAACCGATTTATATATAAGGTCATTTAAAAACGGCGACTTCAAATTCGGCATATTATTAATACGGTTTGTTCCTAATACCGTTCTGCAAAATTTCTGGAAAAGATAATTTTCCTCGTTGGTGCATTTTTCAGAGCCAATGCCGCCAATTGCATTGCTGCCATATTTTTCCTTAATTTGTTTTAATTTTTCTGACACAACTGCTATTGCATCCTCCCACCCGGCAGGCTGAAATCCACCATCCTTTTTAATTAACGGTGTCTTTATTCGTTCGGGAGAATGAATAAATTCATGGCCAAACCTTCCTTTTACACAAAGATTTCCTTCATTTATTCCCAGTTTATCATTGGATACCACACGCCGGACGCTGCCCTGCTTTGTATTTAAAACAATGGTGCAGCCTACAGAACAATAAGAACAAATCGTCTGAACACTTTCGAATTCCCACGGCCTTCCGCTGAATCCCAGGGTTCTGTCCTGCCATGCGCCTGTCGGGCACACCGCCAAGCATCCTCCGCAAAAACTGCAATCCAGCGGCCTGTCAAAGGCAGTGCCGATAACTGTGCTAAACCCGCGATTTTGAAAATCAATAGCGCCAACGCCTTCAATTTCTTTACAGGCGCTCACGCAACGGCCACACAAAACACACCGGTTTCTGTTTAATTCCAGTACTGGATTATCCCGAATTACAGGAGCAGACATCCTTACCGTCTTAAACCTCCCCGGTGACATATTCAGTTCATGAGCAATATTCTGAAGTCCGCACTCTCCCGATTTATTACAGGTAGGGCAGGCAAGTTCGTGATGGGCAAGAAGGTATTCCATCACGGCTTTTCTATGGCGATTCACTTCATCGGTATTTACCTTTACCTCCATCCCTTCAGATACCGGATACGCACAGGCGAAGCGATGCCTTGTTTGCTTTCTTTCGGTCACTTCAACATAACAAAGTCTGCATCCGCCAAATTGGGATAGTTTCGGATGGTAGCACAGGCCGGGAATATAAATATTATTATCCAATGCCGCCTGAAAAATATTTGTTCCTTCAGGGGCTGTTATTGATTTATCATCTATTGTCAGATGTACCGTCTTCATTTTATCGCCATGAAATTACATTTTTCGTAACATAAATTACATTTAATACATTTTGTCTTATCAATAAAGGCGCTTTCTGTTTTGCTGCCACTAATTGCTTTAACAGGGCAATTACGTATGCAAGCCTGACACTTCGTGCACTTTTCGGAAGCAACTTCATATTTATGCAATGCAATGCATGTGGCGGTAGGACAAATCTTATCACGAATGTGAGCAATGTATTCATCTCTAAAATATCGCAACGTAGACTTTATAGGATTCGGAGCGGACTGCCCAAGACCGCAAAGGGACATTGTCTTTACTTCTCCGCACATTTCTTCAAGAAGAGGAATATCTCCCTCTTCTCCCTTTCCCTGAGTAATGCGCGTGAGTATATCAAGCATAAGGGTAGTGCCAATTCTGCATGGAGGACATTTTCCGCATGATTCCCTTGCGCAAAAATCCATAAAAAAACGCGCTAATTCTACCATGCAGGTGCCGTCATCCACCACTACAAAACTACCGGAACCCATCATCGCGCCAACCCCCAGCAATGATTCATAATCGATAGGAGAATCCAGCAATGATTCAGGCAGACAACCTCCCGATGGACCACCAATCTGGACGGCTTTAAATCTTCTCTTCTTTGGAATGCCCCCGCCCATATCAAATACAATTTGCCGAATCGTCGTTCCCATGGGAACCTCAATTAATCCCGGATTTTTTATTTTTCCGGTGAGTGAAAATATTTTGGTTCCTTTGCTTTTTTCAGTGCCAATCTTTGAATACCAGTCAGCGCCACGGTTAATAATAATCGGAACATTAGCAAGGGTCTCCACATTATTCAGCACAGTGGGTTTATCCCATAATCCCGCCTCCACAGATTGAGGAGGTCTTGTTCGAGGCATACCCCGTTTCCCCTCAATAGAATATTGCAGAGCTGTCGATTCTCCGCAAACAAAGGCGCCTGCCCCCTCTTTTACAATAATATCCAATCCGTAGCCGCTGCCGAGAATATTTTTCCCTAAAAATCCATGTTCCTTTGCCTGTATAATGGCATAGTTCATTCGTTTCACCGCCATTGGATACTCGGCACGCACATAAATGTATCCGCTCGTGGCATTAATCGCATATCCCCCAATAATCATTCCTTCCAGAACCGCATGGGGATCGCCCTCCATTAAGCTCCGATCCATAAACGCGCCCGGATCTCCCTCGTCAGCATTGCAGATAATAAATGTTTCATCGGCGGAATACTTTGTGCAGGATGCCCACTTCTGACCAGTTGGAAATCCACCGCCTCCGCGTCCCCTGAGACCCGATCTTTTGATTTCCTCTATGACCTCTTCCCGCGTCATTGTCTCCAAAACTTTTTTAAGAGCCTTATATCCTCCCCTCTCGATATAATCTTCTATATGATCAGGATCTATTATTCCACAATTGCCAAGCACAAGCCTGTATTGGTTATCATGAAATTTATGATAATCATCTTTTACCAACCACTTCGTTACGGGAGTCTTTTTTATAAGATGTTCCTCTACGATTTGAGGCACCATCTCGACAGTGACCCTTTCATAAATCTCAGTCGCTAATCCGCCAACAGACACGTCAACAAGAACGTCTTTCGAACACAAACCTCTGCACCCGGTTTTTGCGGTCTTGCAAACACGCTTCCCTACGACAGCATCCAATCCCTGTCTCTTAATTTCTTCTTCGAACTTTTTAAAAACGTTTTCGCCGCCTGCGGCTATCCCCCCCGTGCCAAGACAAACGGCAACAACGGAATAGTCGTTTTCCACTATGCGTCCGGTACAATTATCATCTTTTAATTGCACAGATTCTGCGTCCATCTTAATGTATCACTCTCTATTGGTATTTTTATACTCGTCCAATAACTTTTCAAATTCATCCGGCGATATTTCTCCGTGTACAGACGAATCAATCACTACGACAGGAGCAATGCCGCATGCCCCCAAACAAGAAACCTCCTCAAAAGTAAACATTTTATCTTCCGTAGTTTCATTCTTATGTATTTTTAATTTCTGATGCACTTTCGTAGTAAGTCCTCTGGAATTTTTCACGTGGCAGGCAGTGCCGCAGCAGACCTTAACAATATGCTTTCCTCTCGGTTTTAAGTGAAACTGAGCATAAAATGTTGAGACTCCAATAAGTTCACTTGCGCTGGTATTCAATCTTTCGGCAACAAGATCAATCGCAGATTCAGGCAGGTATCCATATTCCAACTGAATCTTTTGCAAAATCGGAATAATTGCGCCTTTCGCTCCTTCATATTTTGCAAGAATTTCTTCTGTCTTCGAAAGGTCCAATTCGTCTTTTTTTTCAGATTTTAAATTTGTCTCAGCCATTTTTCGTTTTAACGGTCAATTTCGCCCAAAACTATATCCAAACTTCCGATTACGGCAACCACATCGGGGAGTAATCTTCCTTCCACCATTTTTGGCAATGCCTCAAGATTTACAAAAGACGGGGGTCTGATTTTTAACCGATAGGGACGGCTTGAACCATCGCTGACAATATAAAATCCCAATTCTCCCTTCGGCGCTTCCACGCATGAATAAACTTCGCCTTTTGGCGGGCAGATACCATCGGTTATCAATTTAAAATGATGTATCATTGATTCCATATTCGTTTCCACCGCCTCTTTTGCAGGCAATGCAACGTTAGGAACATGTGTAATGTGGTCGCCTTTGGGCAGGATATTCAATGCCTGCTTAACAATGCGATTGCTTTGAATCATTTCTTCAATGCGCACACGGTATCTGTCATATACATCTCCATGCGTCCCCAGCGGCACATCAAAATCATATTTGTCATAAGCGGAATACGGTTCCGCCTTCCTTACGTCCCAGTTAACCCCTGAGCCCCTTAAACTCGGCCCGCTTAACCCATAATCAATTGCATCTTCCGGAGAAATAGAACCAACGCCAATGGTGCGCTTTTTCCAAATGGGATTGTCCTTTAACAGCGTCTCATATTCATTCAGTTTTGAAGGGAATTCAGTTACAAACTTTTCGACACTCTTCAGGAAACCACCGGGCAAATCGCGCGCAACGCCTCCAACCCGTATATATGAAAGATTCATCCGGGAACCGGAAACCATCTCGAAGACATCGTAAAGAGTTTCCCGTTCGCGAAAACAATAAAAGAAAACCGTCATTGCCCCGATATCAAGGGCATGCGTAGCCAGCCATAATAAATGAGAAGATATCCTTGTAAGTTCGCAAAGCATTACTCTTATATGCTGAGCCCTTTCAGGAATCTCTACTCCGATTAATTTTTCTACCGCAAGCGCATACGCTAAATTATTTGAAAAAGGAGCTACATAGTCAAGGCGGTCAGTAAGAGGAATGAACTGATGGTATGTTTTGTATTCTGCAAGTTTTTCTACTCCCCTGTGCAGAAATCCAATATCAGGCACCGCCCTGGTAATTGTCTCTCCATCCATCTCGAGTATTAACCTGAGCACTCCATGTGTGCTCGGGTGTTGGGGGCCCATGTTAATGGACATCAATTGCGTGGTCTTTGCGGAAGTAGTTGGCATCACGCTTCATCCTTTCGGTAGACATTTCTTAATGTCGCAGGTTGTCTTCCATGAATCGGATAATCTTTCCGTAACGGATGCCCTTCAAAATCTTCCGGCATAAGTATCTTCCTCAGATCGGGGTGTCCCTGAAACCGAATGCCAAACATATCGTATGTTTCCCTTTCATGCCAGTTTGCCGTTCTCCAGATGTCAGTAACGGTTGAAACGGTTGGATTGCCTGCAGGAATGGGAACTTTCAGACGCACTCTGTGTTTTTTTCGTATTGAATACAGATGATACACTACCTCAAAAATACCCTCTGTTTCAACCTTATCAACACCACACAAATCGGATAAATAACTACAATCAAGTTCTGTATTTTTCTTAAAAAATTCAGCTACCTGCGTAATTTGCTCTTTTTTTACAACAAAAGTCAATTCCCCGCGAAACTCATGATATCCTATTATTGCTTCGGGGAGACTGGATTTTATTAATGTAATAATCAAATCATTATTCATTCTGTACACTTCTTAGCATTTTTACAGCGATTCCTTTTGTATTTTCTTTTGTATTTCCATTATGGCATGTATCAATGCTTCTGGCCGCGGCGGACATCCCGGGAGATAAACATCCACCGGCATTACTTGTTCCAGCCCCTGCACAACACTGTATGTGTTAAATATCCCCCCCGAAACCGCACAGGCTCCCATTGCAATAACCCACTTAGGTTCCGGCATTTGGTCATATATTTTCCTCGCCACTGAGGCCATTTTATAGGTAAGGGTACCCGCAACAATCATCAGGTCCGACTGCCGCGGCGAAAATCGAAAAACTTCGGCGCCAAAACGCGCAAGGTCATGGCGAGGCGCCACAACCGCCATCATCTCTATTGCACAACATGCCAAACCAAAAGGCATTGGCCATAGAGACGACTTCCTTGCCCAATTTACCATTGTTGTCAGGGTAGTCGTCAGAATATTATCTCCAAGATGACTCTCTATTCCCATTCCAACCCTCCCCTTTTCCAAATGTAAAAATAACAAATGAGCAATATACCTATAAAAATCAACATTTCAATAAATCCGAAAAGTTTTAATGACTTAAAGGCAACCGCCCATGGATACATAAATATCACCTCTATATCAAACACAACAAAAAGCATTGCAATAAGGTAAAATTTTACGGAAAAACGTTCGTGTGCCGACCCTACCGGTTCAACACCGCATTCATACGGACTAAGTTTTTCCTTCGTTGGTTTTTTTCTGCCAAGGATTTCTGAAACCCCAACATTTGTAAGGGCAAAACCCAAAGCAATAAAAAACAAAATTAATATAGGCAGATAATGTATCATTTGACCGTGATTATAGAACTATTCATGAAAAAGTCAAAAAGTTTTACAGATTGACCACAAGAAATTGATATGTCTCTCCCCACCCCCAATAAAGAAATGAAATGTTGCATAGTATACTCCCACAATTTTAATTTATCAAGAGCATAACCACAAAATAATTAAATTGTTTAATAATACTTAATACCGAGAGATTTATAGAAGGAAATCAAGGGGGAAAAGGTAGAATGTGTTGGCCCATCTTTAATCAAAAGAAGAAAAAACATACTGACATGAGAAAAAGATTTGAGCTGCGCGCAAATTAAGAAATGTTCATATAGCAGAAATGAAATCGCCAATAACAAGTAGCAATTCGTATTGGAAACTCCTATTTGCTTGCATCTTTCAATAAATCTTTGAATATTTCCAGGAGTTCTATCAGAGAATATTTCATTATTTCAAAATCTTGTAAAAACGCTTTTCCACGGTTAAGAGTAATTGACCGAATCTGGCTATAATATTGTATGGATTTTTCAGGATTATTCGGATCAAGAATATATTTCGATATATCAGCCAGACTATATATTTCTCTCTTGCCCTTTACATGTTTTTTCAGGCTTTCCGCGAATGCCTTTTCTTGTGCAATTTGCAATACCTTTTCATGGATATTTTTCCCAAGATGATAACGAAGGTTTGCATATCTTTCTAATCCATTCCAGAGGAGAAAGTAAGCCATCTGAAGATGGAAAAACGTTTTATAATTCCTTTCTAACCTAATGTTATAGATTATCTCTTCAATTTCCTCAAGAGCCTCATTGAAGTAAGGATCCGGCTCTCCATCCCATTCGATGTACTCCTCCAGATCAGAATTGTCTTTGTCCGTCACTTTTCCAATAAGTGTGTTAGCTGACACATTGTTTGTGGCAATAACTTCTCCCCAGCAGTACACTTCATCCGGCTCTGCCTCAGTGATACGTTTATATGCTTCCGTTTCTTTTCCCTCAGTAAATTGAATCAATACGCCTTTAGTTTTCGTCCCCTGACTTAAAACCAGCATGGGGATACCTTCCCTTGCTTTGAGCATGCCATCAACTTCCACATCACGTGTGCTTTTTACCATATCCCGAATGCGAAAATAGCACAATTGCTGGGGTTTAAAAATACCATAGGAGAAAAAAGGCAATTTCGTATTATGAGGCATCTTCATTTCTTAACTAAAACTCCATTGAAAAATTACGGTTCTGATAATTAAAACTGACTCAAAAAGACAGGCAGGATATAATACCGAAACCAAATGTATACTGTAGAAATAAACAACGTCAGGATGGTAAAAGGTATTGAATAAATCATATATTTTTTAAAGGTTATTGGAAATCCTGCCTTTTTTGAAAGACCAATAGTAATCACATTTGCTGATGCCCCGATGGGCGTTCCATTCCCTCCGAGACATGCGCCAAGCGCCAGAGACCACCAGACAGGCATGAGTGTCGGATGCTGGAGAATTCCTGCATTCGATGATTCTGCCGGTAAGACGGCATACGCCGTATCTCTCACCAGAGGTATCATACTTGCCACAAACGGAATATTATCTACCACCGCAGAGCAGATAGCAGAAAACCACAACGTTGTTATTGACGTCACAAACATATTATCAGCAGTTGGATTTGTTATTGCTATCATTCCTTCAGATAGTTTTGTGATGAGACCAACCTTTATAACCCCGCCTACGAGGATAAACAAACCAATAAAGAAAAAGATGGTTGGCCACTCGATTTCTTTTAAAACCTCATGCGGGTCTTCTTTGGATAATATGAGTAATATAGCGGATCCGAGTATGGCTATAGTCGCCGGTTCATGATGAAGTACTCCGTGAAAAACAAAGCCAAGAATAACTATTCCGAGGACAATGAAAGACTTAATTAACAGCGGAAAATTTTTCAACAATACCCGTTCATCCATATTCATGATTCTTTTTTTTACTTCTTCTTTGACATGCATCTTTTTGCCAAAAAAAAATTTTGTCGCCAGCAGAAAGAAGGGAAAAATAAAAAGAACCGCCGGTGTTAAATGGTAAATAAAATCCATAAAAGTGAGTTTTATCTTGCTTGCGATCATAATATTGGGGGGATCGCCAATGAGTGTTGCCGTTCCGCCAATGTTGGCTGCCATAACCTCTGTAATCAAAAACGGAAACGGATCAATATTGAGTTCATCGGCAATAAAAAGTGTGACAGGCACAAGAAGCAATACAGTGGTTACATTATCGAGAAATGCTGAAAAGATCGCAGTTATACAGGCAAATAAAATCAAAATTAAGAATGGTTTGCCTTTCGCCAGTTTTGCGCATTTTATTGCCAGATATTGAAATATGCCTGTCTTGCTGAGCACATGAACGATGATCATCATGCCTATAAGGAGAAAAATAACGTTATAATCCACCGCATATTTTTCATTATAAAATGCCTCATGATGACTTACAATCTTTAAAAACATCATAAGACCTGCGCCAATCAATGCAACTTTTGTTTTATCAAGTTTTTCAGAAACTATTAATCCGTAACAAACAATAAATATACCCGTGGCGATCCAAAAAACCATACTCACAGTTCCTTTACAAAGAAAATTGTGCTCCCGAAATTAATGATATATAAAAATTCAATAACTCATTCATATTATTTTTCTGATAGCGTCTTCGTTATTTGTTTTATCAATGCCAGGCGTGATAAAAATCCTATTAATTTGCCGTTTCTTAAAACCGGCAGGGTATGTATTCTATGAATTACCATAAGTGCAGCAGCTTTTATTATCGTATCGTTCTCATCTACCGTATATAGACTTTTTTGCATAATTTCTTCTATTGATACACTTCTTTTTTCTTTACATTTATCTTCAAAGTAATTTTCATCAATTACTGAAATAAGAGATTCATCTTCATTGACATATTTGGGTACCAGAACTTTTACTATGTCCCCCTCGGTCACAATGCCCTTCAATCTATCCGCACCATCAACAACAAAAATAACATGCGATTTTTCTTCATCTAACACTTTTATGAGGTGTTCAAATGTATCCGAAACACGAACAATCTTAGGTGATGAATTCATGATATCTTTTATTCTCATAATTCAATACTCTTTCACTGACGGACTATCAAATGCCTTAATTATGGTTTTACTAAAGTAAATTGAAGAGGATAATACTCTCCACAACAAAGAAATGAATAATACTATACTCATCTAAAATTAATTTATCAAGCGCATAAATACAAAATAATTAAATTGTTTAATAATACTTAAATCTATAGAGCTTTTAAAAAATTCCAGAAGAAAACCCATTTCATAGATTAGTCCTTGCACGCCTGTAAATCATTGTTGCCAAATGAATGCTCATCTTAAATTATTATATAGCTATTTCACCTTGTAAACTAAAGCGGTTCCTTCAAGGGCCTCTTCTTTTTTAAAACTGTAATGAACTCTTTCAACGAATGGGGAATTTTGATATATATCATGGAAATGATATGATAATAAAGCAGATATAAAAATATGGGTAATTCCGTTATCTTTCATAATCTTATAAGATTCTGGTTCTCCAATAGAATACGCCGCCGTTTGAAGAGCTTTCACCTTTTCGCGTATGTTTGTGTTTCTAAATCTGAACAAACTACTCATCTGATAGTTTCGAAACAGAATTGATTTTCTCTCGGAAATAATTGGCACCCAATAAGAAGTAACATAATCCGGACAAAAATTATTTTTATCAAAAGGAGCATAAATTACTGTGTTTTCACATTGGGTATTATTCTTTATCCACTCTAATGCCTCATAATCTCTCACTTTTACGAACTGTGTATATTGAATCGCTTTTTTTATTTCATATCCGACAAATGAAACGGCTATAATTATAAAAAAAATACTAAAATATTTTTTTATAGAACTGATCTTGCAATATTTGCCAAAGTGTTTATAAAAAAAATTTACCACTATTCCCATTATAACTGGCCAAACAATAACCCCTCCGTACCAAACGGTATGAAAGCTATCAGGATACCAAAGTGGTGATTTGTAAGTATACCATCGATTTTGCCCAATAAGTTCAAGCTTAAACCCTGATGGAGAAAATATCTGAAATAATCTCCAGTACTCAATTGTAAAGAGAACGACAAAAAAATATGTCCATAAATAAACATTGATCGTTTTTCTTTTTAGCAATAGCAATATAATACCCCCAAACAGAAAAAAAGGAACAATATAACCATTGCAGTCGGCCAAACCACCTATTACTGTCGGTGCACACATATCATGCAATTTATTTGTCATGACTGTATCAACAGAAAGTATTTTTCCCCCTATCCTTAAATAATACGGTAATACCATAATTAAAATAATGCTTAGTATTACCAGTAAATTACCATAATCCTTTTTGCGATGTATGTCTTTCGAAAGTAAAAGCGTCACAAAGAAAAACGAAAAAGGCAAAATGTTATAGAAAAATATCTCAGGATGTGATAATGCGCAAAAAGAAATAGAAAACCCCGCGAAAAGAGCATAGAGTACTTTTTTCTTTTCCATCGCATACATCAGAAAAACAATAAACATCGCTCCATAGTAAAAAGCCATGTTTTCCGTGGGATTATCATTAAAACAGGAAACATATGCACGCGTTAACGTAAATATTCCGGCAAGGAATAAGATTATCTCATTTTTTACCACAAACCGTGCAAGATAATAAACCCCCATACAAAAAAACGCCCCGGTAATAACCGATACCGCCATAAATTCTTTTATAAGGATGCCATTCTTTAATTTTGTAACAACCGCTATCACCGTATGAAAAAGATGACCGGATATTAACTCCAGGCGTGTTTGATCAAGGTATGGTTTTACAAACGGATACGAACCCTCTTTCAAAATCATAAGTGTATTAAAACTATCCGATTGGCAATCCACATCACCGGGCACATAGTTATTTATTAATTGGAGTGAAAGCGCTATGAATGCAAACAATAACACTGCAAGAGGGGACAAAAATTCTTCTACATCCTTTTTAAAGATATCCCGATTCAGATAACTCCTTAATTCCATCTGTTTCCTGTACAGAAGAAGACCCGCTATAACCGATATTACACCAATATATAAGTATGGTTGAAGTGGACATCCTACAAGCAGCATGATTGACCAGGAACCTCCCACAAACCCATACCCCAAACACAGGCCAAAAGACAACAGAAAATAAGGAGATTTATTTTTGAAAATATGGAGTGTTATTCCTAAACCGGGAGGCAGTGAAATGAAAATGAGAAGAAAAAATGTGATGAGAAATGTTTGGCCATTCCTCGTTGAATCAAAGACACATTTCCATAGAATAAATAGTAGTTCGATACAACAGACAATTATAAAAAAGTTTTTAGTAGTTAAGCGGGATGATTTTTCACAATAATCATCTCTATCCCTTTGCACCCTTTTCTTGTTTTTCATAATTTTTTCATTGTCCATCTGTGCGTAAAACCTTGCTTGGTTTAAAGGAAAAAGGCATTTCCAATCGATACAAGGATAACCAATTAATTAACTCTCATAAGAATATCCATTAAGAAACGAAAACTCATTGATACTGTTTTGTACCATATCTATTAATTCACTATTCCAATCGATATCAAAACGGCTTTTATGTGGAGTCTTATATACTATTTTGGCACAATCTTTGAGATAATCTTCATATGGTTCAACACCTAAAAATTGGCAAAGGGTTTTTAAAGAGTCTATCGGATTATCAATCAATAATTCATGACGTAACTCAAATATATCAGCTTTTTCCACCTGTTTCTTTATAGAGGCAACAATCTCACAGAGAGAAAAATAGTATTCTATGCATTCCTTAAGATTTGAATTCAGGTTGCGTATTTGGGCCTTTTTGTATATTGTGCTGATGGTATCGTAGGGATTTCTTATAATATGAATAAATCGCAATCTTGTACGAACGGTTTTCCTTAATTGAGAAAGCAGCCAGGGACGTTTTCGCAATCTCAGTACAGCTCCTTCCCCATGTTTGTCTCCTATTACTTTTAGTATTTTATGTTTGCCGTTCCATTGACGCGGAACAATATTCAAATACCCCCCCTTTGCTTTATTGTGTTTTGCATAGAATTGTGAATTGTTTAACAACAAATAAAATATCTGTTTTTTTGAATACTTTGCGAGAATATATTTAAGTGTCCCTAATTCATGGGCAATAATTACATTTGGATGGGCATCAAGCAATGCGCCAATTAAACTATGTCCACTCCGGGGATAACCAATAAACATGCAATATGTTTCTATATTATTAAATAAGCTGCTATTTTTAAATCCTCCATACAATGATGGGAAATAATTCTTTATTAGATCGAATATGTTTGCAATATTTTTAATTGTTTCTTTCATCCAAGAATTTCCATTTCATTATCATCTTAACCAACACCTCAAATCACGATTAATTAATGTTTGAAGTTTTGTAATATCCTCCCAATGGTATTTGATTAGTTCTGCACGATATTCTCCATGTATATTGTCTTTTTTTAACAGTATCCTACCCATTTTACCGACATATGATATTTTCAGATTAAAAAGAAAATGACTGAAATTATGTTTCAGCAAATAATATTTTTACCACTACGCACAATTACTCAAAATATTTATTTGTTTAACATAATTCACCCTAACACAACAAAATTCATCTGCCTTATCACACATAAATCACAGTTATTACACAAAACGAGGTAATCCTATCATATTTCTCGCTTCACCCGGCGTACAAATTTCACGCCCCGCTACATGCGCAAGTTTCACCAGACGTTCAACCAATTCCAGATTTGTTGCCAATTGTTTTTTTTCAATATCCAGGTATAAATTATCTTCCAGTCCAACCCGTACATGGCCACCCATAGTAATAGACATTGCGTTAACATAAAATTGAAACCGTCCGATACCCGCTCCCGCCCAGACAGAATTTAAAGGTAAAGAATTTACCAAGGTCGCAAGATGAAAAGGAGAAGCGCTTATTGTCCCCAACGAACCAAGCAGGAAATTACAATACAACGGTTTTTGCAAAATCTTTTTTTCTATAAGATATTTAGCATAATCAATCATTCCAAGATCAAAGATTTCCAGTTCAGGAGCGATCCCGTTTTGATACATTTTTTCTGCCAAGCGGCGTATAATATCCGGCTCATTCATAGATACTTGCCCGGGAAAGTTAAAAGATCCAAGAGTTAAAGATGCCATATCAGGTTTTGTTTTCCCATTTAAATCAAGCACTTCAGAACGTTGTTCAAATAATTTAAAAACGCGCCCGCTGGTTGATACACAAATTATCGCATCCGGACATTTCTCTCTCACCTTTGCAATAATTTTGGCGTAACGGGCAGAATGGAAATCAGGTTTTCCATTTTCATCCCGCGCATGTATATGAAATACAGATGCGCCCGCACAATAACAACGATAACAATCCGTTACAATTTCATCAATGGCGACGGGAAGGTTCGGATTATCATTCTGATTATGAACCGTACCAGTAAGCGCCACATTTATAATAAGTTTGTCCAATTTCATGCATTATTTTCCCGATATATTTTCTTTAACAATTTTCGCCGGTACGCCAACAACCTGAACATTATCCGGTACGTTTTCCGTTACTACAGAACCAGCGCCAATAACAGCATGTGAACCTATAATAACATTATCAATGATTACCGCCCCCATTCCAATGTATACCGCATCATTAATTGTACACGATCCCGCTATATTAGCTCCCGGTCCAATGGTAACATAATTTCCAATTTTTGTATGATGCCCGATCAAAGCTCCACGATTGACAATAACATGGCAACCTATTTGGGTATGAGAAGCAATGATAGCCCCTACGCTGATAATAGACCCTTCTCCGATGGTACTTCTTGCAGAAATTCTTGCCAATGGATGCACAAGGGATCTAAACCTGATCCCGTAAGAAGCTGCCTGATTGGTAAACCGGCTTCGAAAAGTAGTACCAAGCGCACACACCGCAACATGATCTTTGGCATATTTATCAAGATTATCGACCCAAATAACAGGCAACCCTCCCAACAAATCATGACATTTTTTAGGATACATATTTTCTACAAATCCTACGACTTTTACATTTGCAATTTCAGAGGCTAAATCTAATACTTCAATAGCAAATGTCCTCGTACCAAGAATGAGAAGTGTGCACTGATCTTGTTCCATCTATTAGTACCTCTACTAATATCAAGTTATATCTGTTACTTGATTACTTGTTTTTATTTTTCATGTATACATCCGTATGCTTTTCGAAGAACTCACTAACCACACAAATCACACGTTCAACCTGCTCATCAGCCATCTCATAAAATAATGGCAAAGTTATAATTTCATCGATATCCTTTGATAACACACCCAAATTTCGAGGGCAACATGCAATGCAGACGTCCCGTATTTACGACAACAACATGTTTTACCCTCAAAAGAGAGCATCGTTTACCATCAAATTCGTTTACAATAGCACCCTGTCCTAACCAACAACTGTCCAGGATTCTGCAAACATCTTCTTTTTCCTCTAGTATATCGATTCCTAAATAACATAGCAATAAGTCTATAAAACAGAAAGAGAATCCATTTTGTATTTCCATTTAAAAACCACCGGTTCACTATTAACTTCATCTATATATTTCATAATGCGTTCC
>Ga0194126_10000097_pt1 | contig 129307 bp, 103 predicted proteins | sample TA2KigC150mmetaG_FD_148641 | JGI IMG/M metagenome (GOLD analysis project Ga0194126, IMG submission 148641) | Freshwater microbial communities from Lake Tanganyika, Tanzania - TA2015035 Kigoma Deep Cast 150m | ecosystem: Environmental > Aquatic > Freshwater > Lake | place: Tanzania: Lake... | reverse complement strand
GGCGGTATCTGCGCCATAGCGGTCAATAAGGGCTTGTGGGTCAATGCCGTTGTTCTTCGACTTGGCCATCTTCTCGGTGCCGCCAATCTGCACGGGCTTGCCATCGGCCTTCAGAAGCGCGCCTTGTGGGCGGCCTTTTTCATCGAAGGAGACATCGATATCGGCGGGGTTAAACCAGGTCTTGCGTCCTGCGGCGTCTTCGCGGTAGTAGGTCTCGTTAAGCACCATTCCCTGCGTGAGCAGGTTGCTAAAGGGCTCATCGAACTTTACAAGCCCCAGGTCGCGCATCACCTTGGTCCAGAACCGGGCGTAGAGCAGATGGAGCACCGCGTGCTCGATGCCTCCGATGTACTGGTCCATGGGCATCCAGTAGTCGATGCGGCTGTCGACCATGGCCTTGCTCTGGTCTGGGCAGCAATAGCGCATGTAGTACCAGCTCGAATCGACGAAGGTGTCCATGGTGTCGGTCTCGCGCCGCGCCGCAGTACCGCAACTGGGGCAGGCCACCTTCAAAAACGCGTCGTGCTTGTTTAAAGGGTTGCCGCTGCCATCGGGCACCAGATCTTCGGGCAGCACCACGGGCAGATCTTTTTCAGGAACTGGTACCTCGCCGCAGGAGGGGCAATGAATAATGGGAATAGGCGTACCCCAGTAGCGTTGCCGTGAAATGCCCCAGTCGCGCAGCCGGAAGGTGGTCTTTTTCCCCCCGAGACCCTTTGTCATCAGATCTTGTGCTACCGCTTCTACAGCGTCATCGTATGCCAGACCATCGTATCTTCCGGAGTGCACACAGGCTATGTTTTCTTTAGCGGCATACCAGTCTTGCCATTGTGTTGCGTCGAACTGCAACGCCTCGGCAGGCGAACCGCTTCTCGGGGCGACCACCTGCCAGATAGGCAGCCGGTACTTCAATGCAAAGGCAAAGTCGCGCTCGTCGTGAGCCGGTACACCCATGACCGCGCCATCGCCATAGCTCATCAGCACATAATTGCCCACCCATACCGGAACAGGCTTACCGGTAATCGGATGGGACACCGTAAAGCCGGTATCCATGCCTTCTTTGTCACGCGTGGCGATGTCGGCCTCAGCCACGCTTCCTGCCTTACAGGCCTCGATAAAGGCTGCAAGGGCCGGGTTGTTTCGGGCGGCGGACTCTGCAATGGGATGCTCGGGAGCAACTGCCATAAAGGTCACGCCCATGATGGTGTCGGCACGGGTGGTAAAGACATAGACCTCACCGTCGTTTATAAGCGCGCCTGTTGCGTCTTGAATCGCATGGGGAAAGGCAAACCGCAGGCCTACCGACTTTCCAATCCAGTTTTCCTGCATGAGCTTGACACGTTCTGGCCAGCCCAGGGCCTCAAGATCGTTGCGCAGTTCGTCAGCGTAGCGGGTAATGCCCAGGTAGTACATAGGGATCTCACGCTTTTCCACCACCGCACCGGACCGCCATCCCCGGCCATCAACCACCTGTTCGTTAGCCAGAACGGTCTGATCAATGGGGTCCCAGTTTACGGTGCCTGTCTTGAGGTAGGCGATGCCTTTTTCGCGCATCTTTAAAAACAGCCACTGATTCCATCGATAGTATTCGGGGCTGCAGGTGGCGCATTCGCGGGACCAGTCTATGGCGAGTCCCATCGACTGCATCTGTTTTTTCATGTAGGCAATGTTGTCGTAGGTCCATGCCGCTGGCGCAACCTGATTGGCCATGGCCGCGTTTTCCGCAGGAAGCCCAAAGGCATCCCAGCCCATGGGCATGAGCACGTTATAGCCCTGCATACGCAGGGCGCGGGCCATGACGTCGTTAATCGTGTAGTTGCGCACGTGACCCATGTGCAGCTTGCCCGATGGATAGGGCAGCATGGAGCAGGCGTAGTACTTGCCTTTGGGGTATCGAGGGTCGTGCTCGATGGCACGATAGGCATCGGCTGCCCGCCATTGTTCTTGTATCTCGGCCTCAAGGGTCTTGGCATCGTAAGGATGCTTGAGGGCGTGGTCGGTCGACATAGTGCGTGGTCTTGAAAAAAAGGGGGATCCCGGTGGTTAGAGGAATGCGGCAAGCGCTTTAAGCCGTATTTTAGCCCGTTCGGGGTATGCCTCTGGGGCGATTAGGCATGCACTCTACAATGGGGCTATGAATGAACAGAGCGCTTCGCCCCTCAATACACGCCTATTGCAAGGGCTCAATCCGCCACAACTGCAGGCCGTCACGCTTCCGTCAGAGCCTGCCTTGGTTCTTGCGGGGGCGGGCAGTGGTAAGACCCGTGTGCTCACGACCCGGATTGCCTGGCTGATTTCCACAGGGCGGGTAAGCCCGTACGGCCTGCTCGCCGTCACCTTCACAAATAAGGCCGCCCGGGAAATGCTACGCCGTCTTGGGAGCATGCTCACGGTGAACCTCAAGGGCATGTGGGTCGGTACCTTTCATGGTCTCTGCAATCGTCTGCTGCGGGCCCATCATCGCGATGCTGCCTTGCCCGCCACCTTCCAGATACTCGATAGTCAGGACCAGCTCTCTGCCGTGAAGCGCCTCATGAAGGCCTTGGGTGTGGACGATGAGAAATACCCCCCCCGGCAGGTACAGTCTTTTATCAACAGCGCCAAAGAGCAGGGATTGCGGCCCACGCAGGTGCAGGATGCCGATGGCTTTAACCGGCGGTTTGTAGAGATCTACCAGGCCTATGATGATCAGTGCCAGCGTGAAGGCGTGGTTGACTTTGGTGAACTGCTCTTGCGGTCAGTAGAGCTTCTTCAGCGTAGCGATGCCCTGCGACACCACTACCAGCAGCGGTTTGCCCATGTGCTCGTCGATGAGTTTCAAGACACCAATCCGTTGCAGTACGAGTGGCTCAAGCTATTGTCTTCGGCGCAGACCGGTGTCTTTGCGGTGGGGGACGATGACCAGAGCATCTATGCCTTTCGGGGGGCTGATGTGCGGAACATGCACCGGTTCAAGCGTGAGTTCTTGGTGCAGCATGAGATTAAGCTCGAGCAGAACTATCGCTCGCATGGCCACATTCTGGATGCCGCCAATGCCTTAATTGCCAACAATACAGGCCGGCTCGGTAAGAACCTCTGGACCGATGCGGGGGCGGGCGAGCCCATACGGGTGATGGAGGCGGCCAGCGACATGCTGGAGGCGTTCTGGCTGATTGATGAGGTGCGCAGCCTCATTGCCGAGGGTTATTCACGCAGTGAAATCGCGGTGCTCTATCGCAGCAATGCCCAGTCGCGTGTTATTGAGCAGACGCTCTTTAATGCAGGAATTCCGTACCGGGTCTTTGGAGGCCTGCGGTTTTTTGAGCGGGCCGAGGTGAAGCATGCCCTGGCCTATCTGCGGCTGATGGAAAATCCGCATGAGGACACCGCCTTTCTTCGGGTGGTGAACTTTCCCACCCGGGGCATCGGGGCTCGTTCTATCGAACAACTCCAAGACCAGGCCAAGGCGCACGGCACGAGCCTCTATGAGGCCGCGAACCGCCTTGATGGCAAGGCGGGCGGCCTCGTGCGGGGTTTTGTCTCGTTGATTGAGTCCTTGCGGTTTGAGACCCAGGGGCTTCCGCTCAAAGAGCTGGTCACAGCCATGCTCGATCGTTCTGGCCTGATTCGCCACTACCAGACCGAGAAAGAGGGGCGAGAGCGCATTGAGAACCTTGAAGAACTCGTCAATGCAGCGGCTGTCTTTGTGGCCGAGGAACGCTTGGGCCTTGAGACGCCTGCCAACCTGGGTCTTTCGGGGCTCGCTGCGGGGGGCTCTCAGACAGCTGATGGCGTTTTGGCTGCTGAGGATGAGGTGCTTGCGCCGCCAGAGCCCCTGGCCGAGGAGACCCAGCCCAGCCCCCTGTCGATGTTCTTAAGCCACGCCTCGCTGGAGGCTGGGGACAATCAGGCTGCGGAGGGTCAGGAGGCGGTGCAGCTCATGACTATCCACTCGGCCAAGGGCCTCGAATTTAATGCCGTCTTTATTACCGGCTTAGAGGAGGGGCTCTTCCCCCACGAGAACAGTATCTCTGAGCCCGATGGCCTCGCCGAGGAGCGCCGCCTCATGTACGTGGCGCTTACCCGGGCCCGCCGCCGTTTGTATCTCTCTTTTTCACAGACCCGTATGCTGCATGGCCAGACGCGGTACAACATGCGTAGCCGTTTCTTTGATGAACTGCCCGAAGAAACCCTGCGCTGGCTGACGCCGCGCGTGGCCTCGCGGTCGGCGGTCTCTGCGGCCTGGGAGTCTTCTGCCGACACCGACCGCAGCGCCTGGGGGCAGGGCCGTCCAGCGGGCCAATGGTCCCGTCAGGGCATGGGGTCCGCGCAGTCGGCTTCCCCAAGTTACCGGCTTCCCCCAGTCTCGGGTCACCAACACGACAGTGGGCTGAAGGTCGGCCAGGCGGTGCGGCATAGCCGGTTTGGCGATGGGGTGGTGCTGGCTCTGGAGGGCTCGGGTAACGATGCCCGAGCCCAGGTGAACTTTGCGCGCGAGGGGCCGAAGTGGCTGGCCCTCTCGGTCGCAAAACTCGAGACCATTGGCTAGCCGAAAAAGGCCGGTCTAGCCTATCTCGGGTTCGAGGGTCTGCGGGGGTTATTTGCGATTCTTGTTGGCCGGTCTAGCCCATGATCGGTCGCCTCCTCGCGGCATTCGCAACGCTCGTCGGCGTCCCGTTCATGTGCTCCCCGGCCTATCGTGCTTGCTACAACATTGACGCTTCGAGGGTCTGCGGGGGTTATTTGCGACGGAACGGAGGTGGAGTCGCAAATCTCTCGCAGGGCCCGAGCATAAACCGTGGTTTAAGAAGACGGGAAAGTGCCCGGAACCAAGATCTCGCGCCCGACGTTCTGGATATCGCGATGTCCCGTGAAGGCCATCGTGATATCGAGTTCTTTGTGGATGATCTCAAGGCACTTGGTGACGCCCGCTTCCCCCATTGCGCCCAGACCATGCAGAAAGGCCCGGCCAATCATCGTGCCACGTGCGCCCAGCGCCCAGGCCTTGAGCACATCTTGGCCGGAGCGAATCCCGCCATCCATCCAGACCTCGATCTCTTTTCCAACAGCCGCGGCAATGCCCGGGAGCGCCTGAATACTCGATACCGCGCCATCGAGCTGGCGTCCGCCATGGTTGGACACGATGAGGGCATCCGCCCCCGAGTTCGCGGCGAGCCGGGCATCTTCTGCATCCAGAATGCCCTTCAGAATGAGCCTGCCACCCCAGCGTTTCTTAATCCATTCCACATCGTTCCAGTTGAGCGCGGGGTCAAACTGCTCGGCAGTCCAGGAGGAGAGCGATGACATATCGCCCACCCCTTTGGCATGCCCCACGATATTGCCGAAGCTGCGCCGTGGGGTGCCGAGCATGCCCAGGCACCACCGGGGCTTGGTCATCATATTCAGAATATTTTTAATCGTGAGCTTAGGTGGGGCCGATAGGCCATTACGCAGGTCTTTGTGGCGCTGCCCCAGAATCTGTAGGTCTAGGGTTAAGACTAGGGCAGAACAGCGTGCAGCCTTGGCCCGGTCGATCAGCCGTTCAATAAAGTCACGGTCTTTCATGACGTAGAGCTGAAACCAGAAGGGCTGCGTCGTTCGCGCCGCGACGTCTTCGATAGAGCAGATGCTCATCGTTGAGAGGCAAAAGGGCACCCCAAATTTTTCGGCCGCACGGGCCGCGAGAATTTCTCCGTCGGCGTGTTGCATCCCCGTGAGACCAGTGGGCGCGAGCGCCACGGGCATTTTCGCTTCCTGCCCCACCATGGTGGTCTGTAACGACCGGTTCTCCATATTGACGGCGATACGCTGCCGAAGCTTGATGGCCTGAAAGTCCTCCGCGTTGGCCCGGTAGGTGGATTCTGTCCAGGCCCCCGAGTCACAATAGTCGTAGAACATGCGCGGCGTGCGCACCTCGTGGAGTCGCCGCAGATCCTCAATGCAGGTAATCACAGCCATGGCGGTATACCCCAAAAAGTGGCGCGTTACTTGCGCGCGATGAAAAACCAGTAGACCCCGTTGTCGTCTTTTCTCTCAATCAGCCGATGACCCGTGTTCGCACAGAAATAATCGAAGTCATCCCAGGCTCCCCCGTCGGTGGCGAGCACCAGGAGCGTCTGGCCGCTCTGCATCTCGCCAAGGGCTTTTTTCGACTTCAGGATTGGCAGCGGGCAGTTCAGCCCTTTGAGGTCGAGGGTGCGGTCGGCCTGCGGTAAAGGGTTTGCGAGGTCTGTCATGACAGAAGACTAACCCGCCGATGCCTTACTGGCGATAAAGGTATCAAGACTCGCAAGGGCTTGGGGCAGGGCTGCAGGCTGGGTTCCACCCCCCTGGGCCATTTCCGGTCGGCCCCCGCCTTTGCCCCCAATCTGCTGGGCGACATGGTTGAGAACTTCACCTGCCTTAAGCCACTTGGTGAGATCGGTGCTCACCCCAGCTACCAGGCTCACCTTCTCGCCTTCCACGGCTGCCAAGACAATCGCGCCACTACCGAGCTTAGCCCTTACCTGGTCCAGTAGGTCACGCAGCCCACCGGCCTCCACACCCTCCACTCTTGCCGCCAAAACCTTAATTCCTGCGACATCCCGGGCCTGGGCTACCAGGTCACCGCCCGCATTGGCGGCGAGCTTGGCCTTGAGCCGAGCTATCTCTTTTTCCATTTGCCGCAGATGGTCGAGCACCTGCGCGAGCTTGGCGGTCACCTCGGCAGTCGGCGCCTTCAAGAGGCTCGAGGCCGTCTGCACCTGGGTGTCGAGGCTCTGTACCAGGGCCAAGACCCGATCGCCAGTAATCGCCTCGATGCGCCGAATCCCGGCCGCAACGCCCGATTCAGACACGACCTTAAAGAGACCAATATCCCCCGTGCGTGCGACATGGGTTCCACCGCAGAGCTCGCGCGAACTGCCAATATCGAGCACGCGCACTGAGTCGCCATACTTCTCGCCAAAAAGCGCCATGGCCCCACCGGCTACTGCTTCATCAAAGGCCATCACCCGGGCCTGCGTTGGAGTGTTTTCAAGAATCTCCGCATTCACCCGAGACTCGACCTCTGCAATCTCTGCTGCGGTAACCGCCTGGCTGTGGGAGAAGTCAAACCGGGTTTTGTCGGCATCGACCAGCGACCCTTTTTGCTGCACATGTTCTCCGAGCACCTCGCGTAGTGCCTTGTGCATGATATGGGTGACCGAATGGTTGCGCGCCGTGCGGGCCCTACGCACCAGGTCGACCTCTGCCTGCACCGATTGTCCGGTGGACACGGACCCCTTCACCACCCGCCCATAGTGGCCAAAGACCGAGGGGGTAATTTTCTGGGTGTCGTCTACGGCGATCTCCAGACCTGCCGCACGAATCCATCCGGCATCGCCTACCTGGCCACCTGACTCTGCATAAAAGGGGGTGTAGTTGAGAACCACCACAACGTGGTCGCCTTCTTGGGCCGAAGGGCGCTGGGCGCCTTCCACATAGACCGCAGTGACTGTGCCCTGGGCCTCGAGTGTTTCATAGCCCAGAAAGTCGGTGGCAATACCTTCGTAGGCAAGGCCTGCTCCTGACTTAAACTTACTGGCCGCACGGGCCTGATCACGTTGACGGTCCATGGCCGCCTCGAATCCTGCTTCATCTACCGCGAGCCCCTTTTCTCGGCATACGTCGGCGGTGAGATCGAGCGGAAAGCCAAAGGTGTCATAGAGCATGAAGGCGGTCTGGCCGTCAAGCGCCTGGCCTTTCCGAAGCCCTTGGACTGCCTCCGATAGAATGGCCATACCCTTCTCCAGGGTCTCGCCAAACCGTTCTTCTTCTAGCTTTAGAAGGTCTGTAACCCGCGCCTGTGCCTTGGCAAGCTCGGGATAGGCCGCGCCCATTTCTAGTACGAGCGTGGCAACCAGTTGGTGGAAAAAAGGATGCGTCTGGCCAAGCTTGTGGCCATGCCGCAGCGCGCGGCGAATGATCCGCCGCAGCACATAGCCACGGCCCTCATTGCCGGGAATCACGCCATCGACGATCAGAAAGCTGCAGGCACGAATATGGTCTGCAATCACGCGCAGCGAGGGATTGCTAAGGTCGGTGCAGCCGGTGGCCTGAGAGGCTGCGCGAATCAAGGTCTGGAAAAGATCGATTTCGTAATTGCTGTGCACATGCTGCAAAACTGCAGCAATCCGCTCCAAGCCCATGCCGGTGTCTACACAGGGCTTGGGCAGAGGCGTCAGCATGCCAGAGGCGTCACGGTCAAACTGCATGAAGACGAGATTCCAGATCTCAATGTATCGGTCACCGTCTTCCTCAGGCGACCCTGGGGGCCCTCCCCAGACCTCGGGCCCATGGTCGTAAAAGATCTCGCTACAGGGGCCGCAGGGCCCGGTATCTGCCATCTGCCAGAAGTTGTCGCTGGCGTAACGGGCCCCCTTGTTGTCGCCAATCCGCACGATGCGCTCGGCAGGCACCCCAATCTGGTCACGCCAGATACCATAGGCCTCGTCATCTTCAGCATAGACGGTTACCCATAACTTTTCTTTGGGCAGCTGATACACCTCGGTGAGCAGTGACCAGGCGAATCGAATGGCGTCTTGCTTAAAGTAATCGCCGAAGGAAAAATTACCCAGCATCTCAAAGAAAGTATGGTGTCGGGCGGTGTATCCCACGTTCTCCAGGTCGTTGTGTTTGCCCCCAGCGCGCACGCTGCGCTGCGAAGAGGTTGCCCGTTTATAGGGTCGCAGTTCTTTGCCCAAAAAGGTGTCTTTGAACTGCACCATGCCGCTATTGGTGAAAAGCAGGGTAGGGTCGTTAGCCGGTACTAATGGGCTTGAGGGCACCACGGTGTGGCCCTGCTGGGCAAAGAAGTCCAGGAACTTCTGGCGGATTTCAGAGACGGAAAGGGCGCGGTTACTGGACATGGGGCTCAGGGGTTCTGACATAAAACCGCAATTTTACGCCGAACGCGGGGTATTCCGGGGTGGGCTTCGCTTTGCGACGCGGGCATACTTCAAGCCGTTTCCCTCTCTTCCTATGGAGTTTTTTCGAATATGGCAAGCATTAATACAAAAACCTACGAGCCCTCCTCTTCCTGCAATGTCGCATTTCTCGGCATGGGGGTAATGGGCCTGCCTATGGCCGGTCACCTCGCCAAGGCGGGCCATTCCGTTACTGTCTACAACCGCAGCCCGGAGAAGGCAAAGGCCTGGGTCGATGAGTTTGGTGGGCGTTCCGCGGTCACCCCCCGAGAGGCGGCAGCCAATGCAGATATTGTTTTCTGCTGCGTTGGAAACGACGACGACCTGCGCAGCGTTGTACTGGGCGAGAACGGGGCCTTTGCGGGCATGAAAAAAGGCAGTCTCTTTGTTGACCACACCACCGCCTCAGCCCATGTGGCTCGTGAGTTGTACACGCTTGCGCGGGGCCAAGGCCTGTATTTTCTGGATGCACCCGTCTCGGGCGGTCAGGCGGGTGCTATCAACGGCCTGCTCACCGTTATGGTCGGAGGCGATGCCGCTCAGTTCGAGCGTGCCAAGCCGGTGGCCATGGCTTTTTCACGGGCCTTTACCCGTATTGGTGAGGCCGGTGCTGGCCAATTGGCCAAGATGGTCAATCAGATCTGTATCGCAGGTCTGGTGCAGGGATTATCCGAGGGCGTGGCCTTTGGCATGAAGGCGGGCCTCGACATGAAGCTGGTGCTCGAGGTTATTGGTAAGGGTGCGGCCCAGTCTTGGCAGATGGATAACCGCGGTGGCACGATGGTTGATGGCAAGTTCGATTTCGGATTTGCCGTCGACTGGATGCGTAAAGACCTTGGCCTGTGCATGGACGAGGCCCGAAGAAACGGAGCGCGTCTGCCTGTGACTGCTCTGGTAGATCAGTTCTATTCTGATGTACAGGCCAAAGGGGGCCGGCGCTGGGATACCTCAAGCCTTATTACGCGACTCACCTGAGCTTGCCACCCCAATCTGCCATGCGCGCTCTCTGTACACTAAGGGCATGGCGGTCTTTACGTTGCTCGAGAAAAAAGATCTTGAGCAGATTCTTCTTCACTATACCCTTGGCGTTCTCGAGGACTTCGAGGGAATCCCCTCGGGCATTGAAAATACAAATTATTTCGTTCGCGTAGGCACGCCCCAAGGCAGTACTAAGCTGGTGCTCACTCTTTTTGAGCGGCTCTCCGCCAGTGAACTGCCGTTCTATCTTGCGCTGATGCGCCACCTAGCACAGCGAGGTGTACCCTGCCCAGCGCCATTTCTCACGCGGACGGGGGGGCTCTTCTGTTCCTTCAAGGGAAAGCCGGCGGCGTTGGTGCAGTGCCTGCCCGGAAAAGATCTGGCGCGCCCGGGTGTTACCCATAGCGCGATGGTGGGCGCGGCCCTGGCACATGCCCATCGTGCGGGGGTTGATTTTGATATGCAGCAGCCAAATCTGCGTGGGCTGGCCTGGTGGCGACAGGTTGTGCCGGCAATTCTTCCGTATCTTTCGGCAGACCGCGCCATGCTCTTACAGAGCGAACTGGATGCCCAAGAGGCCTTTGCCCGGAGCCCGGCCTATGCTGCGCTTCCGGTAGGCCCGATCCATGCGGACCTATTTCGGGATAACGTTTTGTTTGATAACGACGTGCAGTCGGGCGCTGTGGTTCTTGGGGGTTTTATCGACTTCTACTTCGCTGGTACCGATACCTGGCTGTTTGACCTTGCAGTGGTCATGAATGACTGGACCGTAGACGAACCCAGCCCGGGATCTGGTGCAGATACTCCGCCAGTCATCCCTGACTCCCGTGAGCCAGCGCGTTTCGATCTCGCGCGCGCCAAGGCGCTTCTCAGCGCCTATGCGGACAGTCACCCGTTTTCAGATGCGGAACGCACTGCCTGGCCATGGATGCTGCGGGCGGCGGCCTATCGGTTCTGGGTTTCGCGCCTATATGATTGGCATCTGCCCCGACCGGCACAGATGCTTACCCCCAAGGACCCTTCGTATTTTGAACGTATTCTGCGTGCACGAATTCAGCAGCACGACTCAGGATTACAACTGCCATGAAGATGCTTGATGTACCCATGATCCTGCAGGCCCGGTACGGGCAGGTATGGCTACTTGAAGGATTTCGGCTCTTTCACCGGCAGCCCTTAATCTGGTTCCTTACCCTTTTTGCCTACTGGGCTGGTCTTGTGATCATCGCCATGATCCCGGTCCTTGGGCTTATCCTGCCTCTAATCCTCTCGCCTGGGCTATCGTTTGGCTTTATCGCTCTGGCACGCGCTGTAGACCGTCGCGACCTCCCGATGCCACTGCTACTTTTATCCGGATTTAGAAGCCCTAAGGCAAGGCCTCTCCTTCAGCTCGGCCTTATCTACTTTTTGTGCCTGCTTGGCGTTTTGGGTCTGGCCTGGCTCTTCGACGGGGGCGGGCTGGCCCGCACCATGTCAGCAACGCCCTCGGATCTTGCGGATCCTGAAATTGCTTTGGAGGCAAGTGTAAGACTCGGTGTCATCGTTGCCCTATTAGCCTATCTGCCGGTGTTAATGGCTTTCTGGTTTGCACCGCAACTGATGGTCTGGAAAGACTTTACCGCCGGCAAAGCGCTCTTCTATTCATTCTTTGCAGTGTGGCGTAATCGGTGGGCCTTTCTTCGCTATGGGCTCGCGTGGACGATCTTGATTGTCCTCATTAGCCTGATCATCGCGTTATTTGGCGAAATACTGGGCGCGGAGCCGCGAATGGTTTTTACGGCTGTGTTGCCGATATCTATGGTTCTTATAGCGGTGGCGCAGGGCTCTTTTTATGCGAGTACGCGGGATGTCTTTGAGGTCCGTGATCCCCCCGAGAGAATCGATACGCTCGCCTAGTCTTTTAAGATACCTCTCGGACCCTGTATCCAGTTCGCTCGGGCCCTGCAGGAGATTCGCGACTCCACCTTCGTTCCGTCGCAAATAACCCCTGCAGTCCCTCGAACCCGTGCAGCTCCGCGGGCCCAACGTGCCCATCGCTCGGGCCCTGCAGGAGATTCGCGACTCCACCTTCGTTCCGTCGCAAATAACCCCTGCAGTCCCTCGGGCTGCGCACCGCAAATAGCTGCCGCATATCACTACAAAGCACAACTGTCGCACCAAGCACGAAGGGCCGGGGAGCGCATGAACGGGCGGCCGACGAGCGTGCCTGCCTTTCGCGAGGCGACGACCGGTCATGGGCTAGACCGGCCTCAATCCTAACAACTGCTCGGGCCCTGCGAGCATTCGCTCGGGCCCTGCAGGAGATTTGCGACTCCACCTTCGTTACGTCGCAAATAACCCCTGCAGTCCCTCGGGTTGCTCACCGCAAATAACCCTCGCAGACCCTCGGGATGGTTACTGCGAGTAATTACGGTAGATCCCGAGAATGGATGGGTCAAAGTGACTAGGGATTACGCTAGTTTTTGAAGGCAAATCGGACCGTGCGAAGACTTTGACAGTCGTTTGTTCAGGCGCCTAGGGCTTTTTGCCTCGTCGAGCCTTCTACAAACCGGTTTTTTATACTGCACCACAACTTGATATGACCGCTTCGGATTGATAAGGTCCAGGTTCGTTGAGGAGGAGAGGCCGCAGAAGCGAAAGCCAAGGGGCCATTTGGGGGCGAGGCCGAGAGATCAGCATCGCCTTTCTTTTTTGCCCAAGGCGTTAGCCAGAAGGTGTTGTCGCGAGTCTCCCGTCTTTGCATTAGAGCAACTGCCTGCGCTAATTGCCTCTGATCGACTGCCTCGGTTCAGAGGCTTTCAATAGCCCTTTTCTGCGTCGCGACCCTCTCTGATAGCGCGATAAACTGAATTAGACGTTCGCGCTCTTGTTGCACAATGGCTTCTGGCGCTCGATCGACAAACTGCGGGTTGTCGAGCTTTGCCTGTGCCTTTCGAATTTCCTCCTGAATACGTGCAATCTCCTTCTCGATGCGTGCACGCTCGGCTTCGGTATCCACCGCAACCCGCAGCATCAGGCGTAGAGAACCCACGATCTGCACCGGGGCAAGACTCTCTTCGCCTTCAGAGCGAACGGCAGTAACCACCTCGACATCACTGAGGCGTCCCAGAGACTTCAATGCAGCCAGGGCAACAGCCTGGTCGTAATTGTGGCCTTGATAGTCAATGGCTGTTGTTGTGGCTGGCGTTTGCGACCCGCTTGTCTCTCGAATAAGATCGTCTAATCCAATGCGCAGGGGCACCCGGTCGGCGGGCCCGAGGCCCATTTCAGACCGAAGGCTGCGTATAGCGCCCACCAGGGCCTTGAGCTCGGCCATTTGGGCATCAGAGACTGGGTCGATTTTTTTCAGTTCGGCCAGCGGGTAGGGAGCAGTGGCGATGGAGTCATCTTCCCCAGCCAAAAGCCTGGTGGACTTTTGAGCAACCGGTGCGATCGCCTGCCAGAGCGCTTCGGTGACGAAAGGAATAATCGGGTGCGCGAGCCGCAGGGTGGCCTCAAGCACGCGCAACAGCGTGCGGCGCGCGGCCTTTGCGGCATTTTCCGCGGGGCCCTGAAGGGCGTTTTTGGCTAGCTCGAGATACCAGTCGCAGAATTCATTCCAGACAAACTCATAAAGGGCCTTTGCGGCTAGGTCGAAACGATACTGACTGAGTTGGTGGTGCACCTCTGCCTCCGTGCGCTGCAGTTCGGAGACGATCCACTTGTCAACAAAACTGAAGTGCAGCGCCCCGTCGGGGCCGCAGTCGCCCGCACAGACGTTTAAGCCGCAGTCCTTGTCCTCGCAGTTCATCAGAACAAACCGGCTGGCATTCCAGAGCTTGTTGCAAAAGTTACGGTAGCCCTCGCACCGTGACAGGTCGAAGTTAATGTTGCGTCCCGGCGTGGCCAGACTGGCGAAGGTAAATCGCAGAGCATCGGTTCCAAACGCGGCTATGCCGTTGGGGTACTCTTTGCGGGTTTTCTTCTCGATCTGCGCCGCCTGCTTGGGATTCATCAGGCCGGATGTGCGTTTCTGTACCAGGGCCTCCAGTGCAATGCCATCGATCAGGTCGATCGGGTCGAGCGTATTGCCCTTGCTCTTACTCATTTTCTGGCCTTCGGCGTCCCGCACCAGGGCATGCACGTAGACATCGCGAAAGGGCACCTGGCCGGTGAAATGACAGGTCATCATGACCATGCGGGCCACCCAGAAAAAGATAATGTCAAAGCCGGTTACCAGAACGCTTGAGGGAAGGTACTGGGCTAGATTGCTTCGTAATCGAGGCCCCCCATAGGCCAAGCCCCTTTCCTTTCCGGCTGAAGGGTCCCATTCATTTCCGTCTTCGACGAGGGTTGAAAAGGGTACGAGGGCGGAAGAAAACCAGGTGTCGAGCACATCGGGATCCCGAATGATCGGCCCAGACCATCCCATCGAAACAGCCAGCTCTCGCGCTTTGGTCTCTGTATCAGCGACAAACACCGTTCCATCTTCAATGGCCTGGCCATGTTCGTCTGCCTTATACCAGGCTGGAATTTGATGCCCCCACCACAACTGCCGCGAGATACACCAGTCCTGGATATTCTCAAGCCATTGGCGATAGGTGATCGTCCAGTTCTCTGGGAAGAACCGCACCTCGCCCTGGTCTACTACTTCCAGGGCTCGGGCCGCAATGGACTTTCCGGGGGAATACGTACCCTCTGGGGCGGGCTTACTCATGGCCACAAACCACTGGCTGGTAAGCATAGGCTCAATCACCGCACCCGTCCGATCCCCTCGGGGCACCATCAGCTTATGCGGCTTGGCACTTACCAAGAAGCCATCAGCTGTCAGCGCTTTTAGAACCGATTCGCGCGCGGCATATCGATCAAGCCCTTGAAAGGCGGGGGGCCCAGCATCATTGATTCGGGCGTCCAGTGTAAAGATGTTGATCATCTCGAGCCCATGGCGCTGCCCGATCGCATAGTCGTTAAAGTCGTGGGCCGGTGTAATCTTGACGCAGCCGGTGCCAAAGGCTGGGTCGACATAGCTGTCCGCGATCACCGGGATTTCTCGACCTACGATGGGAAGACGCAGTTTTTTTCCAACCAGGTGGGTATAGCGGGCGTCTTCCGGGTGCACAGCTACGGCAACGTCCCCGAGCATGGTTTCAGGGCGGGTGGTGGCCACGACTACCCGTTGGTTACTTCCGCAGACTGGATAGGCGATCTCCCAGATCTGCCCCTCTTCTTCCTCGCTGAGAACTTCAAGGTCGGATACCGCAGTGAGAAGCTCCGGGTCCCAGTTTACGAGCCGGTTTCCACGATAGATCAGGCCTTGGTGGTAAAGGCTGATAAATACCTCGGTCACGATCTTCGAGAGGCCGGGATTCATCGTGAAGTATTCGAGCGACCAGTCGCAGCTTGCCCCTATTCGGCGCATCTGTCCGGTAATCGAGGAGCCGGACTGTTCTTTCCACTGCCAGACCTTCTCGAGAAAACGCTCGCGTCCGAGATCTTGGCGCGACAATCCTTGCGCGTCTAACTGTCGTTCGACCACGATCTGGGTGGCAATGCCCGCGTGATCGGTGCCGGGCAGCCAGAGGGTGTTATGGCCCTGCATCCGGTGCCAGCGCGTGAGGGTATCCATAAGGGTCTGGTTGAAGGCATGACCCATGTGCAGTGTTCCAGTGACATTGGGCGGCGGTAGCTGAATACAAAAAGGCGCTGCCCCTTCGGTCGTTCCTGCCTGAAATATTCCCCGATTCTCCCAGGCAGTTCGCCAATAGGACTCGATCTCTTGGGGTTCAAACGACTTTGATAGGCTGTTCATGGTGTTTGCGCACTCGGGTTTGCGGCAGAGAGGTCATGCCGCGTAATGGCATAACCACGGTCTCTGTAAAAGGTGTATCGCAGGCGAGCCCTTTGCTTGTCGTCTTCGTCTGGTCCGACAACCTCAAAGACCCGATCAAATCGACTGAAAAAGTCCGGAACCTCGTCATCGAGATTGATGAGAACAAAAGGCGTTCTCGGCGCTAACGGGGTATAGCTTTCCCGGCATAGCAGCACGGGTGACTCTTCGGCCAGAGGGTGTTCCGCATCGACATGGGGGATAAAATCCGCCTCCGAAAACTCATAGAGCAGGTCATCAAACTGCCTGAGTCGGGACTCAATCGAGCAGTACACCAGCAAAGGCTTTTCTTCGGAAACCTTTCCTGAGTGGAATGCCTTGCGAACCAGTCTGCAGGCGTGCAGCAGGCGGTCTGCGGTGTTGAAGTGAAAATCGATAGTGGTCACGGAGCCACCGCGCTCGTTGGCCTATGCGCGGCTGCGAAAGACCGCCGCAAAGCGGCCCGTCGACTAGACGCCATTACGCAGATACTGCAGCAGCAATCCCACGGGTCTGCCGGTTGCCCCCTTTTGTGTGCCAGAGTTCCATGCCGTTCCCGCGATATCGAGATGGGCCCATTTATACGACTTGGCAAACCGCCAGAGAAAGCATGCAGCAGTAATACTGCCCGCCGATCGCCCTCCCACATTGGCCATATCGGCAAATGGGCTCTTGAGTTGTTCCTGGTAGTCCTCCTGCAGAGGCAGTCGCCAGGCGCTATCTAGGGCATCTTTACCAGCCTTAAGCAGCGCCTCTGCCAATCCGTCATCAGAGGCAAAGAGACCGCTATTGACATGGCCTAGGGCAATGACACAGGCACCGGTGAGGGTCGCGACATCGATAACCGCTTCGGGCTTGAACTCTCTCTCGACATAGGTGAGGGCGTCACATAGAATCAAACGGCCCTCGGCGTCAGTATTGAGTATTTCCACCGTCTGCCCAGACATGGTCTGCACGATATCGCCTGGCCGTGTCGCGGTGCCACTTGGCATGTTCTCGCAGGTTGGTATCACGCCGATTACATTGCGTTTCAGCCCCATTTCGGCTGCTGCATGCATCACCCCCAGCACCGTGCCGGCACCCGACATATCGTATTTCATCTGGTCCATATCGGCCGGGGGCTTCAGCGAGATACCCCCGGTGTCAAAGGTGATGCCCTTGCCAACCACCACCACTGGCGCATCCTTAGCTGTGCCACCGCTATGATGAATGACGATGAACTGTGGTGACTGGGCGGAGCCCTGAGAAACGGCCAAGAGCGCATTCATTCCGAGCTTCTCCATGGCCGGTTTATCGAGCACTTCGACTTTCAGACGAAACTGACGCCCCAGCGCTCGGGCCGTATTGGCGAGGTGAGTGGGGGTACACAGATTCGGCGGAAGATTGCCGAGATCTTTAGTGAGTTCAATGCCGTTGGCTATAGCCTGTGCCTCGGAGATTACCCTGGGCGCATCGGTTGGCCGCATATCGCCTGGAAGAAGCACCTCGACGGCTTGCAAGCTCGGGCCCTCGGGTCGCGAGGGCTTAGCTGCGGGCTTGGAAGATGCCTTAGCCTCGTCCGTCTTGCCGCCTTCTTTCTTGGTCTTGAACCGGTCGAATCGATACACCACCTCCCGACAGGCCAGGATGTGGGTCTGCAGCTTCCATTCACCGGCGCGGTCGCCAACGGGAAGTTCGGTCAGGTAAGAGGAGACCCTTTTAACGCCCTTAAGTCCTGTCATGGCCTTGGTTGCAGCCCGCACTGCATCGGCATATACCTTTTCGGTAAAGCCTTCTTTGGGGCCGCAGCCGACGAGCAGCACCCGTGTCGATGGGATTCCCTGAAGGTCTCGCAGGAGAAGGGTGCTTCCAGCCTTGGCATCGAAATCTCCCGCCTTTAGAAGCCGCGAGATTGCCCCGCCGGAAACCTTGTCAATTACCCGCACGGGCATTGTGAGTTCGACTCCGGCCGCGGTCGAAAAAAGCCCCACCCAGGCACAGTCGGCCTGGGCTCGGTCCACTGGCTTGTTACTTGCCGTGAAGGCGATATCGGCCTTCTGTTCGCTGGGGATACGAATTTCCTTGGTTTCTTTGCTCTGGGTTGCAGCTGTCATGACAAAATGCCTTTTAGATGAAATCTGTGGTTAGCTAACTAGAAAATGCCCTAAAAAGGCGCATCTGGGTTTTTTTGGCTAGTTTCTTACACCTATAACCTCCCATTATAAAGTTAGTGATCTTTCAGCGAGCTTTTATCCAAGAGTTGCGGGGCCTCGCAGGGGGTGTTTTCGCTGTTTTACTCACTATTGTGGTCACTTCGGCCTTGATTCGTACTCTGGGACGCGCCGCCGCAGGCCGAACGGATACAGAACTGGCCCTGCCTCTCATTGTTCTGTCTTCGCTCACAAGCCTTGGTATCTTGGTGAGTCTCACGGCTTATGTTGCGGTCCTTATGGTCTTTACCAGGGCCTGGAAGGATTCCGAGATGGTGGTCTGGATGGCCTCCGGCCAGAGCCTGCGAACCTGGGTGAGCCCCGTGCTGCGGTTTGTCTGGCCTTTTGCGCTGACGGTTGCAGGATTTACCTTCGTCCTTACACCCTGGTCGTATCAGCAGGTGGATCTCCTGCGTACCCAGTTTGAGACGCGCTCTGATGACCAGAGGGTGAGTCCGGGTACCTTCATTGAATCTCAGGGCGGGCGGATAGTCTTTTTCGGAGAGGTGGCCGAAGACACGGGCAAGTCCTTGGGATTGGTCTTCCTAAGGGTCTTACGAGACTCTCAGGAGGCTGTTGCCTTGGCGGCTAGTGGCGCACTTGAAAAAGATGACGAGGGTCAGGCCTGGCTTGTATTGAACCAGGGCACTCGCACCGACTTACACCTTGATAGTCTTGAGGTAAGAAAGATGTCGTTTGATTCCTATCGGGTAGCCTCTGATCGGGCTCCCCCAACGGTGGTCAGTCAGGTACCCTTAAAGGCGTCACAGTTACCGGCGCTTTGGGATCAGGCAAGTGCCGGTAACCCGGCTGCCTGGGGGGAAATTGCGGCGCGGCTTGGGCTACCACTTCTGTGTCTTGTGATGCCCTTACTGGCCATTCCTCTCGCTGTTACCAATCCCCGACTGGGACGGTCGTTTCAACTTCTCTTGGGGCTCCTGGCCTATGTCCTGGTGACCAATCTTCTTGCCTTAAGCCACGCCTGGATTACGCAAGGCCGATTGCCTTTTTCTGTAGGGATTTGGCTAGTTCCGGGAATGGTGCTCGGTGTGGCGGTTGCTCTGGTCTGGGCAAGGCAGTCTCTGATACGAGGCCCTGTCGACTGGATCTGGCTGCAAACTCGAAGGATTAGGAGCAGCTAGCGCATGCGTGTCTTACGCCGCTATATGGCCCGTCAGATCTATCTGCACGTGGGGTTTGTGCTCTTCGGGTTTGTTGGGCTTTTTGCCTTCGTGGATCTGGTGGCTGAAATGCGGGACCTGGGCAAAGGTGCTTACGGACTAACGGAGGTTCTCACCTTTATTGGACTTCGACTGCCGGGGATGTCCTACGAACTCATGCCGGTGGCAACCCTTATTGGCGCTGTTTGGGCTCTATCCCAGATGGCAGGTGCGTCTGAGTTTACGGTCGCGAGGGCCTCGGGAATGGGCCCTCTTCAGGTTCTTGGCACCGTTGCCCGTATCGGCCTTCCCCTGGTACTGGTCACCGCCATACTCGCGGAACTAGTCTTACCGGTTACGGAGTCACGGGCTCTTCAGGTTCGCGCCGGCGCCATAGGAAGCACGGGAGGGGCGGTATTGTCCTCCGGCTATTGGCTGCGCGACCACCCTACCGACGAGGGGGGGCGAATTGTTGGCCATCGCGTAATCAACCTGCAATCCATGGCGCCGGATCGGTCCTTACGTGGCATCATTGTCTATGAGTTTCAAAACGACCTTGGCTTATCTGCCGTCATTCGCGCTGAGGCGGGGATCTTTCTTCAGACTGGGTCCGCCGCGGGCCGGGAATACTCTGAATGGCAGTTGCTGGGAGTTAGGTTCCAGACCCTTGATGGTGATCGCAGGCAGGTACAGATGCGCACTCTAGACTCTTTTGTCTTGCGATCGAGTCTGTCTCCGGCAACTCTTGGGGCACTTATGGTGAAGCCGGAACAGATGTCGGCACGTGAACTCTATCTTTACGTGGATTACCTCAGGCAGGGCAAGCAGCTGGCTGGCCGCTACGAGATTGCCTTCTGGAAAAAGCTGATCTATCCGGTTGCTGTCTGGGTAATGCTTGTGCTTGCACTGCCGGCAGCCTATCTGCAGGCAAGGGGTGGTGCGGTCGGCTTAAAGGTTTTCCTGGCAATCGTTGCGGGGGTTGCCTTCCATTTGGTAAACAGTCTCTTTTCTCACCTGGGTATCCTCAACACCTGGCCAGCCTCGGTGGTGGTTCTTTTGCCAAGCTTGTTTGCTCTACTCTTGGGCCTTGCCATACTCTGGCGGGCGCAACGGCACTCTCTTTAGTGGGCCTGAGGTGCTCTTTGCTCGGGCCCTGCTTAGCCGGAAGCTCGGGCACTGCGTACCAGTTGCTCGGGCCCTGCAGGAGATTCGCGACTCCACCTTCGTTCCGTCGCAAATAACCCCTGCAGACCCTCGAACCGGTCATGGGCTAGACCGGCAAATAACCCCTGCAGTCCCTCGGGTTGCGCAGTGTAGCTCCCCGCAGGCTCTTTAATTTGACGTGGGCGCCACAGACCGCCGGGATGGTACTCGGTACAATTCTATTCATGACATATACCTGCGCAATTCTTCCTTCTGGAAAGACGTTCCCCGTTGATCCGCAAGAAACCATTCTCGAGGCGGCCCTGCGAGCCGGCGTTGTTCTTCCCTATGGCTGTAAAGACGGCGCCTGCGGATCGTGCAAGGCCACACTAACCCGCGGGGAGGTTGACTACGGGGACTATCAGACAAAGGCACTTAGCGACTCTGAGCGCGCTGCAGGACAACTCTTACTCTGCAAGGCTACAGCAAAGTCTGAGATCTCTGTGACGGCCAGGGTCGTTGCCGCCGAGGGTATGGCGCCCGTGCGCAAACTGCCCTGTCGAGTATCAAGTATCTCTAACCCCACTCTTGATGTCGCTGTGGTACGACTTCAGCTACCCGCAACGGAGCAGTTTCAGTTTTTGGCGGGTCAGTACATCGACATTTTGTTGAAGGATGGGAAGCGTCGTAGCTATTCCATGGCCAACCCGCCTCACGATGCCCAACAGATTGAGCTTCATATTCGCCATTCCCCGGGAGGCGCATTTACCGATGCGGTTTTTGGTGCACCAACTGTCTCCTGTAATTCATTTAAGGAGAAGGACATACTGCGGTTCGAAGGGCCTCAGGGTACCTTTTTTCTTCGGGAAGATAGCGCACGGCCGATCGTCTTTCTGGCCAGTGGCACGGGTTTCGCTCCGATCAAGGCAGTCATTGAGCATGCCCGATTCAAGCACATTGAAAGACCTATGACGCTCTACTGGGGTGGCCGTAGGCCTCAAGATTTGTATATGGCGAGCCTTGCTGAGACCTGGGCAAAAGAGATGCCGTGGTTTCATTATGTGCCGGTGATCAGTGATGCCCTGGTGGAAGACCGCTGGGCTGGAAGAACAGGGTTCGTTCATCATGCGGTCATGCAAGACTTCCCAGACCTCTCTGCGCACTCGGTCTATGCCTGCGGGGCACCGATTGTCATTCAGTCCGCGAAGCGAGACTTTGTGGACCAGTGCGGACTACCCGAAGAAGAATTTTTCGCAGACGCATTCACCACTGCTGCTGATCTCGCCTAGTTCCCTTTATGGGCTAGACCGGTGTAATTACGGTGACAGTTTACTTAATTCCCGCAGGGAATTAAGTAAACTGTCACCGTAATTCCGTCGCAAATAACCCCTGCAGTCCCTCGGGCTGCGCACCGTAAATAGCTGCCGCATATCACCTCAAAGCACAACTGCCGCACCAAGCACGAAGGGCCGGGGAGCACATGAACGGGCGGCCGACGAGCGTGCCTGCCTTTCGCGAGGCGACGACCGGTCATGGGCTAGACCGGCCTTAATCGTCGCAATTGCTTGGGTCCTATACCCAGTTCGCTCGGGCCCTGCAGGAGATTCGCGACTCCACCTTCGTTCCGTCGCAAATAACCCCTGCAGTCCCTCGGGTTGGGCAGCGGATACACTCCCAGAAGCCCTTATTTGCGTTTGAGAAATGCCTTCAGCGCAAGCCCTGTGGGAGTCTTCAGCCGCGCGATTTCGGCCGGGGTGCCGGCCCCCACGAGTTGCCCGCCGTGTGCGCCTCCTTCCGGCCCCAGGTCGATCATGTGGTCTGCCTGTGCCCAGACATCCAGGTTGTGCTCGATGACCACCACCGTATGGCCCTGATCGACCAACTGATGCAGGGCGGCGATTAATCGCTCTACGTCTGACATATGTAGCCCCACAGTGGGCTCATCAAGCACATAGAGAGCCTGGCCCTGCGACTTCGACTTCGCGAGTTCCGTAACCAGCTTAATGCGCTGGGATTCGCCGCCGGAAAGGGTAGGGCTCGGCTGCCCGAGGGTAAGGTAGCCCAGACCAAGTTCGTCTAAGAGCTGCAGGGGGCGGCGAATCGAGGAGACGGCCGAGAAGAACTCTGCGGCCTCGGACACTGAGAGCTGCAGTACATCGGAGATCGACTTTCCGCGCCAGAGGGCATTGCGGGTTTCTGCGTTAAACCGTAGACCCCCACAGGAGTCGCAGACTACCTTTACATTGGGCAGAAAGTTCATCTCAATGGTCTGCCAGCCCTGGCCCTCACAGGACTCGCACCGCCCTTGTCCGGTGTTGAATGAGAACCGGTTAGCGGCCCAGCCGCGGCGGCGCGCCTCTTCGCTATCGGCGAAGAGCTTTCGAATGTCGTCCCAGAATCCCACATAGGTGGCAGGGGTGGACCGTGGCGTCTTTCCAATCGGAGTCTGGTCCACCTCAAGCACGCGCTGAAGCGAATCCCAGCCTGTGATCTCTTTGCAGCCCTCCCAGATTACTGATTTCGCCCGCCCGGCCTTCGACCGTTGGAGATGTACCGCTCTCTGTATGTTGCGTTTTAAGACATCCCGGGCGAGGCTCGACTTGCCGGAGCCCGAGACGCCTGACATCACGGTGAGACGCTGCAACGGTATCGTTACTGTGAGGTTGCGCAGGTTGTGTAGAAAGGCGCCGCTGATCTTGAGCCAGTTCTCAGCCGACGGTCTGCGGGGGTGCACCGGATGAAAAATGGGCGACTTTAAGTACCGCCCGGTAACCGAGGCTGGCGTATCCATGAGATCTTGGGCCGAGCCCTGCGCCACGATCTCTCCCCCGAGGCGCCCCGCTCCTGGCCCAATATCAATAAGATGGTCCGCAATAGCCAGGGTGTCTTCATCATGCTCGACCACCACCAGGGTATTGCCTTTTTCCTGCAGGCGACGCAACAGACCAAGTAAGGCCTGGTTGTTTTTGGGGTGCAGGCCAATGCTAGGCTCATCCAAGATATAGCAGACGCCTTGCAGGTTAGATCCCAGTTGGGCGGCCAGCCGAATGCGTTGCGCCTCTCCTCCAGAAAGGGTGGGTGCCGAGCGGTCTAGCGACAGATAGCCCAGACCGACAGACCGTAAAAATGTCACTCGGCTAGAGATCTCTTGCATCAGGCCCTCGCCCAGACTGCGGTCCCGGTCCGACCAGCCCTGAGTGACCTTCTCAAGCCACGCAGGTAGCCCATCCAGCGCGAGCGCTGACACTTCATGAATACCATCGCCTTTCACCCGAACGGCCCGTGCAAGCGCATTGAGCCGGGCGCCTTCGCATTCGGGGCAGACAAGGTCTTCGGCACTATCGTCCTCCGGATCCTTCTCCTGTTTCTGAAGAAAACGGTCTTCCTCACCGGTCTCGTCCTCGGCAAGTCTTCCGCCAAAGAGCCCTGTCCCGGTGCAGGAAGGACACCAGCCGAGCCGCGTGTTGTAGGAAAAAAGTCGGGGCTCGGGCTCGGGCAGGCTGCGGCTACAACTCGGGCAGGCCCGCTTGGTGGAAAAGAGTGCCGCCTTCGTTGCCTTGGCATCATCTAGCGGTGCCAACAGTGTAATGAGTCCCTGGCCGCGCTCTAGTGAGAGCAAGACCAGGTCTCGCAGACGTGCCTCCTCTTCGGGCTGCACCAGAAGGTCGCCCATGGGTAGCTCTATGGTGTGTTCTTTGTAGCGGTCTATCTTCGGAAAGGGGTCTGTGGGCACGAAGAGCCCATCAACTCGCAGGTGGGAATGTCCGCGGGACTTCGCCCACTTGGCAAGGTCTTGGTAGATACCTTTACGTTGAATTACGAGGGGTGCCAAAAGACCCACATGCTGACCGCGAAATGACTTCAAAATGGTGGCGACGATAGCCTCGGGTGACTGCGGGGCAATAGCGATGTCACAGTCGGGGCAGAACTGACTACCGAGCTTCACAAAGAGCAGCCGCAGAAAATGATGGATCTCGGTGAGGGTACCCACCGTACTTTTGCGCCCACCACGGCTGGTACGTTGTTCAATCGCCACCGTGGGGGGAATTCCAAAAAGGGCATCGACATCTGGCCGGGCCGAGGGCTGCACAAACTGGCGCGCATAGGCATTGAGCGACTCCAGGTATCGTCGTTGGCCCTCGGCAAACAAGATATCAAAGGCCAGTGTGGACTTACCAGAGCCAGACACCCCCGAGATTACGGTAAGCGCATTGCGGGGAATGTGGACTGAAATGTCTTTAAGGTTGTGCTCTCGCGCGTGATGAATCTCGATCGCTGTTGCCCCTAAAGCAGGTGTTCTTGATGTAACGCTTTGTTCGCTGAGCAGGCGTGCCGAGGGTGTCTGTAGCTCGGTATCGCGTACCAGCCAACTGCTCTCAGCGGTCCGCATACGCCGCAGGGCCTGGCCTGTATGCGATTCCGCACAGGCCATAACGACCTGGACAGGCCCCGCTGCTACGAGCTTGCCACCGCCGGGGCCTGCCTCTGGTCCCAGGTCAATAAGCCAGTCGGCCTGGGCAATCAGGTCCAGGTTGTGCTCAATCACTACCAGAGAATGACCAGCATCAATCAGTGCCCGAAGGGCCCGTAAGAGCTTTGCAATGTCATCGAAGTGTAGACCGGTGGTGGGCTCATCAAAGATCAGCAGCATGCCTTTTTGTGCCCGACCGCCACGCTCTGCTGCGTCGGCCAGGTGGCCTGCAATCTTCAGGCGCTGTGCCTCCCCCCCGGAAAGCGTGGGCACCGGCTGCCCGAGTCGCAGGTAGCTGAGCCCCACATCAACCAGGGGCTTGAGTCGGCGATGGACCTCTTTGTGATCCTTAAACAAGGCCAGGGCCTCGTCGACGGTAAGTTCGAGTAGGCCTGCAATCGAGTGGCCCAACACGGTCGCCTCAAGAACCTCTGCACGATAACGACTGCCATTACAGTCCGGGCAGCGCAGATAGACATCCGAGAGAAACTGCATTTCAATATGTTCGAAGCCGCTGCCAGCGCAACTCGGGCAACGGCCATTGCCGGCATTAAAGCTAAAGGTGCCGGCGGTATAGCCACGTTGCACGGAAACAGGCGTCTCGGCAAAGAGTCGGCGAATGGCGTCAAAGGCGCCAACGTAGACAGCAGGGTTTGATCGGGTGGTCTTTCCTATGGGCGACTGGTCTACGAGCAGCACATCGGATATAAGGCTGGCGCCCTCAATGGCCTCATGGGGCCCCGGTGCCTCGGTGGCTTTTCCAAGTTTCTTGCAGAGGGCCGGGTAGACCACGTCTTGAATGAGCGTTGATTTACCGGAGCCGGATACCCCCGTGACCACGACCAATTGATGCAGAGGAATGGAGACGGTGAGCGACTTGAGGTTGTTTGCGGTGGCATTGGCCAGCCGAATCACTTGCTGTCCGGACTTCTGCGTGGTCTCGGCCTCGGAGTGCGCAGGCGCTATCCGCTTCTCCCCGCGCAGATAGGCACCCGTGAGAGTCGCGGCCTGATGCGCCTCGGCAAAGCTGCCATTGAACTGGATCTCGCCGCCCTTTTCGCCCGGGCCTGGCCCCATATCAATAATGCGATCAGCCGCCCGCATCACCTCAGGGTCATGTTCCACCACCACCAGGCTATTGCCCGCATCTCGCAGTCGGTGCATCACGCCAATCAGGCGCTGCAGGTCGCGCGAGTGTAGCCCGATGGATGGCTCATCCAGGACAAAGAGGGTGTTGACCAGTGAAGTACCTAGAGCGGTGGTGAGATTGATCCGCTGTACCTCTCCGCCCGAGAGCGTGCGCGACTGGCGGTCAAGCGTGAGATAGCCGACGCCTACTTCTCGGCAGAATCCCAGTCGGGCCGACATCTCCCGAATTACCAACTGGGCGGCTGCCTGAATACCCGCAGCCGCGCCGCCTTTTTCGGCTGGGCTGTTGCGCGCACTGCCTCTTGGAGGATTCGTGTTATCCGCCGTGCCTACGCCCACCCGATGGTCTTCCATCGCCAGGCCGAGTGTCTCTCGTAGTTCTGCCAGCCAGTCCCAGGCCTCGTCCATAGACAAGGCCATAACCTCAGACACCGTCTTTCCACCGACCTGCCAATACAGCGCCTCTGGCCGCAACCGCGCACCGTGACAGGCGGGGCATTCGGTATACGACCGATAACGAGACAAGAGCACCCGCACGTGCATTTTGTAGGCCTTAGACTCCAGGTACTCAAAGAATCGGTCGACGCCATACCACTGGGTCTTCCAGTTGCCCCGCCAGTCGGCATCGCCCGCAAAGACCCAATGACGATCTTCTTCGGGGAGGTTCTTCCAGGCGATATTGCTTGCCACGCCACGGCGCTTGGCATGCATAAGTAACTCGTCCTGGCAGTCGAGGTATGACTTTGACTGCCAGGGCTTAATGGCACCCTCGGCGAGTGATTTGTTCTCATCTGGAATCACCAAGCCGCGGTCAATACCAATCACCCGTCCAAATCCGCGACAGGTCTCGCAGGCGCCCACGGGAGAGTTAAAAGAAAAGAGCGCCGGCCGGGGCTCCCGAAAGCTCGCGCCACAACCAGCACAGGCGAGTGCCGAGGAAAACCGCAGCACCTGTTGCGTGTCAAGAAGCACCAGCTGGCACTGACCCTGCCCATATCGCAGGGCGGTTTCTACGGCCTCTGCCATCCGGCTGCGTTCGATGTCTGTGCTCTGCACCCACCGGTCTGCGATGACCCGCACCATGCCGTTTTCTTGGGTATGGGTCTTGGTGAATCCCTGCGCAGACAGCCAGTCATTCAGTTGCTGCGATTCGAGTCCTTCGGGCAGTTCCCGCTCAAAGGTCACGGCAAGCTTGGCGCCTTCAGGCTGGGCCGACAAAAGCGTCACGATCCCCTCTAGCGTATCCCGATGCACGGGGGTCTGGCAGGAGGGGCAGTACAGCTCCGCTACCCGGGCGAAGAGTAGCTTCAGGTGGTCGGTGATCTCGGTCATCGTACCCACCGTCGAACGGGAGGTACGCACCGGGTTGGTCTGGTCAATCGCAATCGCAGGAGGCACACCCTCTATACGATCCACCTGCGGCTTGTCCATCCGGTCTAGAAACTGACGGGCATAGGCCGAGAAGGTCTCAATGTAGCGACGCTGGCCCTCGGCATAGAGGGTGTCAAAGACTAGTGAACTCTTACCGGAGCCAGAGACCCCGGTAACGACAATCAACTCCCCGGTGGGAAGGTCGACTGAGAGGTTTTTAAGGTTATTCTGCCGGGCTCCGCGAATGCGAATGGCCGACTCAGTGGTCATGCTTGTGGTCGTGGGTGTGATGGTGTTCGTGGCTGTGGGCGTGCGCGTGGGCATGCCCGTGATCATGACTGTGGTCATGGCTGTGGCCGTGCCCATGGTCGTGGCTATGGTCATGTCCACACGACTCGCCGGGCGCATGGTGGTGTCCGCAGGCCTGGGTGGCGCGCGCCCTGGCCTCTTCTTCGACGAGCGTCTGTATGCGCGTGGAAAAGTTAACTACCGTTTCGGGCGTAAAAAAATCTATATTGGGCAGCGGCCGCAGTCCCGCGGCCTTTAGGGTCTCGGCTGCCGCATCGCCGTCGCCCGTGGCGCGCGGAAACTTCACAAAGGTGTTTCCCGCCTCCCAGGCAAGGCCGTGGGCAGAGAGAAACTGGGCTACGCGCAGTAACAAGGCAGGATGGCTACTGGTAATTGTGTAGAGCTTGGTACGTTCCATGGTTCTCTTTCTTGAGGTGTTAGCTAAGCTGCGGGTTGACCTGCAGGACAATCTTTCCAATATGCTGGGACGACTCCATGAGCCGATGGGCATCGGCCACTGCAGTCAGGTCGAACTCGGCATAAATCAATGGCAGGCAACGGCCCTGTGATAGCTCAGGCCATATGGCCTGCTGAAGACTTAAGCAGAGCCGCGACTTTTCTTCGCTTGACCGCGCCCGCAGGGTGGAACCCGTAAAGGTGAGCCGCTTCATCATCAGCAGGCTCCAGTCCATCTCTACCTTGCTGCCTTGCAGAAAGGCAATCTGCACTAGGCGCCCCTCGAGGGCCAGTGCCTTCAAATTCTTGGCGAGGTAGTCGCCGCCCACCATATCCAGAATGAGGTGCACGCCCTCCCCCGCGGTTTCTTGTTGTGTAACTGCGAGATAGTCGTCGGTCTTGTAGATAATTGCTCGGGTCGCGCCGAGCCCTCGGCAGACCGCAGCCTTTTCTTCCGAACCGACAGTGGTGAAGATCTGGCCCGCGCCCGCCCATCGGGCAAACTGAATCGCGGTGGTACCAATGCCACTCGATCCGCCATGAATGAGTACCGACTGCCCCGGTCGCAATTGGCCCCGTTCAATGAGGTTTGCCCAGACCGTCAGCATGGTTTCCGGTAGGCAGGCGGCCTGCTTCAATGACAATCCTTCGGGAATCGGCATGCAGTGTCCGGCGGGCGCAATAACCGCCTCTGCATAACCACCTCCTGGTGTCAGGGCACAGACCTTTTCGCCGATTCGGCTTGCCGGCACGCCATCGCCCACGGCATCGATCACGCCGCTGACCTCCAGCCCCATGAAGGGAGACGCGCCCGGCGGCGGTGGATACTTGCCCGATCGCTGAAGAATGTCTGGGCGATTAACGCCCGCATAGGCCACCCGAATACGCACTTCACCGGCGCCAGGTAATGGCGCCGCAGTTTGAATAATCGACAGGCACTCCAGGCCACCGCCCTGGCCATGGTCGATGCAACGAATGGTCTGGTTAGCCATGGCGCCCCTCCGTGTTTACCGCCCAAGAATCTTTCAGCGTAACCGTGCGGTTAAAGACAGGCGCCCCATCCTGCGAGTCCACCCGGTCGGCCACAAAATACCCATGGCGTTCAAACTGAAACCGGTCTTCTGCTCTGGCCCTAGAGAGACTTGACTCCATTGGCACCCGCAGTGCTGTCAACGACTGTGGATTCAAATCGTCTTTGAAGTCGCGTTCCAATTCGGGTGGGTCTCCTGGCCGATGCCCGCCTGGCAGAGGGGAGGCGAACAAACGGTCGTAGAGACGTACCTCGGTCCAGTAGGCCTTTTCTGCGCTTACCCAGTGGATCACCCCCTTCACCTTGTAGCTGTCGGCGCCCGGAGTACCGCTCTTGGAGTCTTCAAAGATCCGTACTCGTACTTCACTGACCTGCCCCGTAGCATCGGTGGCGTGGCTAACATACTCCGCCACAAACCCATACTTTAGCCGTACCCGGCCGCCTGGCATAAGCCGAAAAAAGCCTTTTGTGGGCTCAGCCATGAAGTCTTCTCGTTCGATCCATAGCGCACGCGTAAAAGCTAAGACGCGCTTTCCAAGTTCCGGATGCTGCGGATGGTTTGGTGCTTCGCAGTCAATAACGACATCTGCCTCCAGGTTTTCCACCACAAGCTTAAGGGGGTCAAGCACGGCCACCCGGCGCGGGGCTACTTCATTCAGATGATCGCGCATGCACTGCTCAAGCACGGAGTAGTCGATCCAGCCATCTGATTTTGAGACGCCGCCTTGCTCCACAAACCGCCGAAACCCTGCTGGCGTATAGCCTCGTCTGCGGGCTGCAACCAGCGTGGGCATGCGGGGGTCGTCCCATCCGGCCACCGCGCCCGATTCCACAAGCTCTACCAGCTTGCGCTTGCTGAGCACCACATAGGTGAGGTTCAGTCTTGCAAATTCATACTGGTGAGGAAGCCGTCTGACATTGAAATGCCCAGCCTGCGCGACCTTCTCCACGAGCCAGTCGTAGAGTGGGCGATGGTCTTCGAACTCCAGCGTGCAGATCGAATGGCTAATGCCCTCAATCGCATCAGACAACGGGTGGGCATAGTCGTAGAGGGGATAGATGCACCAGGCATCGCCCGTGCGATGGTGATGGGCATGCCGAATTCGATAGAGCACGGGGTCACGCATGTTCATATTGGGCGAGGCCATATCAATCTTTGCCCGCAGCACATGGCTGCCATCGGCAAACTCGCCCGCACGCATGCGCGCAAAGAGGTCGAGATTCTCTTCGATAGATCGATTTCGAAAGGGGGAATCCTCGCCAGGTTGCGTCAAGGTACCGCGCCGAGCACGGATCTCCTCGGCCGACTGGGAGTCCACATAGGCCTGACCCTCTTTAATTAAGCTGACTGCAAAGCCATAGAGACGCTCAAAATAATCGCTTGCAAAATAATGGTGACTCCCCCAGTCAAAGCCCAGCCAGCGCACCGCCTCTTCGATCGCGTCGACATACTCCTGGTCTTCCTTGGTGGGGTTGGTGTCATCCAGCCGCAGATGACAAAGACCGCCATAGCGTGCAGCCAGCCCAAAGTTCAGGCAGATGGACTTGGCATGGCCAAAATGCAGGTACCCGTTGGGCTCAGGCGGAAACCGCGTGACGATAGCTACAACCTTTCCTGCCTGCAGGTCGGTCTCAATGACATGCGTGAGGAAATTACTGGGTGGGGCCGAAGCGGCAAGCGGGGATGCGGACACAGCGAAGGAGGCCTCTAAGTCATTGACAATCCGCCATTTTACTGGCTAATCGATTATTATCCGAAGAGTTCCCATGCGCTAGACGCGCATGCCTACCCAGCCCTCCGGTCGCCCCCACTGCTCGTAGCCTCTCCCACTGCCCGTGAACCCCCCACGCCTTCTCCTGATCGATGCCTCGAGCTTTCTCTATCGGGCATTTCATGCTCTGCCGGATTTACGGAGTCGAAAAGGCCATCCCACGGGCGCGATTACTGGCATCGTGAACATGCTGCGGCGTGTCCAGCAGGAATGGCCCGCAGACTATGTGGCCTGTGTCTTCGATCCCAAGGGCCCCACGTTTCGCGATTCCCTATATCCCGAGTACAAGGCCACGCGTTCGGCCATGCCCGAAGACCTCGCGGCACAGGTTCCCCCGATTTTTGAGGCCGTTAAGGCCCTTGGCTGGCCGCTTATTGTGGTAGACAGGGTCGAGGCAGACGATGTCATCGCCACCTTATCCCGTCAGGCTGGATCGCAAGGGTTCCACACGGTGATTGCCACAGGCGACAAAGACCTTGCGCAGCTGGTGAGCGACCAGGTCGTGCTGGTTGACACCATGAGCCGCGATGGCGGGCCAGCAAAGGTCTTGGATCGGGCGGCAGTGATCGAAAAGTTTGGGGTTCCTCCGGAGCGTATCGTGGACTACCTTACGCTCGTGGGCGACGTGGTCGATAATGTTCCGGGGGTAGAAAAGGTCGGGCCCAAGACCGCAGCCAAATGGCTGCAGGCCTATGGTTCGCTCGAGGGCGTTATTGCGGCCGCGCCTTCAATCCCCGGTGTGGTCGGCGAGAATCTGCGAAAGGCGCTCGACTGGCTCCCCACTGCCCGGGTTCTTGTCACCGTGAAAGACGACTGCGACCTCTCGGCGGTGGTGCCGTCTTTTGAGGCGGCACTCCGCATGGGTGCGATGGATAAGACCACAATCACCGCATTGCGTGACACCTATGACCTCGCCCGTACCTTCAAGGGTATGGTCGATGACATGACCGGAGACGTAACTACCGGGGGAACGCAGATACGGTCAGGTCGCGCGCTCGGGAATGCCGGGGTTGAGTCCCACGGCCCCAGCGCAGAGGATGCTTCTGCCACCGCCGGCGCCACGGCACCCGCGGCCTCCCTCTTCTATCAGCCCACAGACTACGCGGCAGTATTCACCCTCGAAGAATTCGACCGCCTTCTTCAAAACCTGCAAAAGGCGACCTTGGTCTCTTTCGATACCGAGACGACTTCGCTTGATGCCCGCCATGCGCGACTCGTTGGATTGTCGTTCTCCTGGGCTGTGGGGCAGGCCCTGTATCTGCCCGTCGGGCATCAATATCCCGGCCTACCCGATCAGCTCTCGTGCGACCATGTGCTCGCGCGGTTACAGCCCTGGCTCGAAGACCCAAAGGCTGCAAAGGTTGGTCAGAACCTCAAGTACGATGCCCATGTGCTGCGTCGCTACGGCATTGTCTTGCAGGGTATCGCACACGACACGCTGCTGCAGTCGTATGTGCTCGAGTCGCATCGTAGCCACGATCTCGGGTCGCTCGCGGAGCGTCACCTAGGCCGCGCCGGCCTCTCCTACGACCAGGTTACTGGCAAAGGCGCATCGCGTATTGGGTTTGAAGAAGTCCCGATTGATGTCGCCACCCGTTACGCCTGCGAAGATGCCGACTTCACCCTGCACCTGCACCAGACCCTCTGGCCGCAGTTGCAGGCCATTGCGGCACTGCGATTCGTCTATGAGCAGATCGAACTGCCAGCCCTGGGGGTTCTCACGGAGATGGAGGAGACGGGTATCACGGTCGATGCCGACCTTTTGAACCTGCAGAGCCAGGAACTCGCGGTCACGATTTCCGGTTTGGAGGCCGAGGCCCATGCCCTGGCAGGCCAGCCGTTTAACCTTGGTTCGCCCAAACAGCTTGGCGAGATTCTTTTCGACCGCCTTGGCTATAAGCCGGTCAAGAAGACCGCCAAGGGTGCGGCTTCGACTGACGAGGATGTTCTTGAGCAGCTCTCGCATGATTATCCCTTGCCCAAGACCCTACTGCAGTGGCGCAGCCTGTCTAAGCTCAAGTCCACCTACACGGATAAGCTTCCCCGCATGGTCGAGCCTGCCACGGGGCGGGTGCACACCACCTTCTCGCAGGCTGTTGCTGTCACGGGCAGGCTCGCATCGAGTGACCCTAATCTTCAGAATATTCCAGTGCGTACCGCAGAAGGCCGCCGGATCAGGCAGGCGTTTATTGCTCCCTCCGGATCCGTGCTTATGTCTGCAGACTATTCCCAAATTGAACTGCGGATCATGGCCCACCTGTCTGAGGACAAAGGCCTCATGGATGCCTTTGCCCACGGTGAAGATGTACACCGTGCAACGGCGAGCGAAATCTTTGGAACCCCGCGCGAAGAGGTGTCGAGTGAGCAGAGACGCTATGCCAAGGTGATTAACTTCGGCCTCATCTATGGTATGAGCGCCTATGGCCTGGCCCAGAACCTGGATATCGAACGGGATGCCGCCCGGCTGTATATCGAGCGCTACTTTGCCCGCTACCCGGGTGTGGCTCGCTATATGGACGAGATTAAGGCCAAGGCTCGCGAACAGGGCTATGTGGAAACCGTCTTCGGCCGCCGTCTCTGGCTACCCGAAATCCGGTCCCCCAATGGCCCGCGTCGCGCGGGCGCTGAGCGCGCTGCGATTAATGCGCCCATGCAGGGTACCGCTGCCGACCTTATAAAACTTGCCATGACCCAGACCTATCAGGCTATCCAGAAAGAAGGCCTTCGGTCGCGCCTGTTGCTGCAGGTGCATGATGAACTTGTGCTTGAGGTACCCGAGTCTGAACGCGAGACCCTATGCGCCATGCTTCCGCCCATCATGGAGGGGGTCGCGCAATTACGGGTACCCCTGCAGGTATCCGTAGGCGTTGGCCCCAACTGGGATGCCGCGCACTAGTCAGGGTACGCTATGCGCCTTGCCTCTCGTTTTCCTCCGTTATTACTACTTATCCCTTGACCAAGAAAGGAACTCGACCATGACCGCGCGCCCGCCAATCACGCCTGCTGCCGACGCATGGCTTCACAACGCCCAGCAGGAAATTGACTCCCTGGTGCCGCCCAACCCCGGGCTGCTTCCGCACAGCCGACGCGGGTTTCTGCAGGCTTCGGCCCTCGCGGGCTTTGCGGCCTCTGTTGCGCCCACCGGTGCATTGCAGGCGCAGGTCATTACCACCAGTGCCCAGGGGCTGGACGCCGGTATGGCGCAGATTCCTACGCCCACGGGGGCTATTCCGGCCTATCGGGCTAAGCCTGCGGGCAAAACCGGGCTTGCCACCCTTATCGTGGCCCATGAGATCTGGGGTGTGCACGAGCACATTAAGGATGTCTGTCGTCGGTTTGCCCAGCAAGGCTACCTGGCTGTTGCCCCGGAGTTCTTTCACCGTCAGGGCGATCCCAACAAATTTCCCAATATGGCCGAGCTCTTCGCCAATATTGTGAGTAAGGCCAGCGACACCCAGGTACTTGGCGATGTGCAGGCCGCCGTTTCTTGGGCCGAGGCCAATGGTGGTGCCAAGGGGCGGGCAGGCATTACCGGTTTCTGCTGGGGGGGCCGTATAGTCTGGCTGTCTGCGGCAGCGGACATTTCCGGCCTGAAGTCGGGTGTGGCCTGGTACGGCCGTATTCGCAGCACCGTGAATGAGGCCAACCCATTTCACCCGATCGATATTGCTGAGAAGCTCAAGTGGCCGGTTCTGGGGCTCTATGGTGGGGCCGATTCGGGTATTCCCAATTCCGATGTCGACGAAATGAAGACCAAGCTGTCCTTTGGGGGCCAGGCTTCTCAGGACTCCGACATTATTCTTTATGCCGACATGCCGCATGCCTTTCATGCTGACTACCGCCCAAGCTATCGCCGTGAGGCAGCCGAAGATGGCTGGAAGCGCTGTCTTGCCTGGTTTGGCAAGTCGCTTAAGGCCTAACCCACAAAGGAACTATGACGCTTTTTTATATTCTGCTCGCCTCTGCGGCCGCTACGTTCCTAAGCATCGGACTGGCGGCCGTTGTCTCGTTGGGTCGGCTGTCGCGTCTCGTAGACAAGCTGGTGAGTTTTTCGGCGGGAATGCTTCTTGGTTCTGCTCTGTTGCATCTGCTGCCCGAAAGCCTGCATATGGGGGCAGATTTCCACGACATTACCGCCACGCTGCTTGCGGGCCTCCTTGGCTTTTTTATGCTCGAACGCCTTTCTTTGTTGCGTCACGATCATCACCATGAGCATGATGGCCACCATCACCCGCATGGCCACGACGCAGCAGTTGCAGGCCGTGGTGGCTACAGCCTGTTGGTAGGTAGTACGGTACATGCGTTTGCCGACGGCGTACTGATTGCCGCGGCCTTCCAAGTAGATAGTTTTCTCGGCATAGTTACCGCCGCTGCGATTGCCACGCACGAGGTGCCGCAGCAGATTGGCAACTTTTTTGTGCTGCTCAACAGTGGCTTTTCTAAGGCGCGCGCCCTAGGCTTTAACCTGCTCACTGGCTCGGGTGCTCTGGTGGGGGGGGCTCTTGGTTATTTTGCGCTAGCGCAGGCGGGAGGCTGGCTGCCCTTTGTGCTGGCAGTCGCCGCCAGCAATTTTATCTATATCGCTTTGTCTGACCTTATTCCGCAGCTCCATGCCCAGGCCGACTCGCACCACCATGGAGGGCAGTCTCGCGCTGCCTGGCTTCAGCCAAGCCTCATGCTTCTTGGAGTGTTGCTTGCCGCCATCGCCACCCGGTTTCTGCACGGGCATTAGCCCATCTGCCTAACGCCTTTGTTGGATTTTCTAGGGGCCGCCGCTTAAGCAGACTCTCTGCTCCTTTTCACTTTGGAGCAGAACCATGCATCAGGCACTGAGAAAGCACCTGCGTCGGCCACCACACGGCCAGGGTATGACGGAGTACATCATCATCGTGGCGGTGGTCGCGGTAGCCGCCATTGGCGTTTACAGTCTGCTCGGCCAGACCATTCGAAACCAGACAGCGGGCATCGCCCAGGAAATTGCCGGTAATGACGGTGGTTCCGCCCTCACTGCTGCAGCGTCTTCCGCGAATACTGCCCGCACCCAGGCCAATGTGCGTAAGGGGCTTCGCAACTACAACGAAGACAATCGTTAGCACATGGCCGGTGTAGGTTTTAGGCGCAGGCCTGCGCCTCGCGGATTTGTGCTGCTTCTGGGCATTGGCCTGATGCTTGCATCTGCAGCGGGCCTTGCTTTCTTGGGGGGAGCGGCAACACTTTTCTCGGATAAGCAACGGGGCAATCAACTCGCGGACGCCGCGAGCCTGTCGGTGGCCCAGTGGTACGCCCAGGCCCTTAACTACCAGGCCTATGCAAACCGCGCCATAGTTGCTAACGAGGTAATGATTGCGCAAAGCCTCACGGCGCTGGCCTGGGTGCAACAGGCGAACAGCCTTACTCGTCAGGCATCTTCAGTAGCAAGCTTTATTCCCGGTCTCCAGACATTTGCCCAGTGGGCAGCCCAGGCGGCACAGGCAGCGGAACTGACAACACATGGAGCGGTCGTTATCGAACTGCCCTTTCGCAGCGCCTACACCCGCGCTTTGCAGGCATCGCAAGAGGCTATGCATCTGGCAGTGAATCCGTTCAATACACAAACCCTGATTAATGAGGTGGTCTGGTCTGGCGATCGCCGCTTCTTTGGCCAGTACTTGCCCACCGCAGATGTCTCTCGGTTCTACCGCGCCGTCAAAACCTATTCAGGGCAGGAAAGAAGCCTTCTGGCGCAGCATGTGACTGCTGAGCTAGATCGCTTCACCCAATCCCGCAGTTTTGACCATCGGCTTTATCTGCTGCCAACCTTTACCTGCATTCCCACTAGCCTGGACCGCAGCTTCTCCAAGCTGATTCGTCGAGGTGCTACACAGCTTACCGATAGCTATGAGGATTGGCAGGCGGGCGATACGCTGTCGGTGCATCAGTGGTTTCGGCGCGGAAGATGGAATCCATTTTGTCGGAGCCTTTCCGAGACCATTCCCCTGGGCTGGGGCGCCGCGGTCACCCAGTCGGGCTTTCAAGACGGATTCTATTCCCAGGAGAGTCAGGCCCTTACCTCATCTCAGGTGAATCCAAGGGCGCGCCAGCGTGCACAAGACGGGAGTGCAAGGCCAATGGGCTACCTGGGCCTATCGGCCTACCGCGATCTTGCCGACCAGACCGTGCAAGGCCGAGAGCAAGCCCAGTACCGCATCCCGGTTCTGGTTCGGCTTCCCACACGCAACACCCTATCCCGTGCAGCGGTGTCGCAGGATGCGTTGCTTGGAGCCCCTTCCACTGTAGGAAGCGCGGTCTGGTCTCTTTCTGTTGCCGTCACTGAGTTTGTAGATCCACAGGCTCTTGGGAAGGCGCCAGCCTACCTGCCCAGCCTTTTTCTGCCGTATTGGCGAGCGCAACTCGCGGCGGCCTCGCCTATGGACCAGGCCGCCGCCCTGGTCGTAGCCCAGAATCGAAAGGAATCCGAGTGACCTATAAAGTTCGCACGCATCGCATATGCCAGCCCCGAGGTCAGGCCCTCATCGAAGCCTTGGTATTTGTCGCCTCTGCTGCTACCTTACTTGCCCTCAGTCATCATCTGTGGAACCAGGCAGACCTAGCTCGTCAGGCCCCTTTGTCGGCTTGGTTTGACCTTCAGCAATGCCGGGCAGCACCCTCAGCCTGCCCAGCCCAGAGACAGTTATCTGGCTATGGTCCGTCCATTTCGACTGCTACCGATCGGCCCGTTCGCTATGAGTCGCGGACAGTGCTAGATGCGCCGATCGCAGACACCTCCGGTACACGGGTGCTCGATCGCATATCCGGCACACTCTGGCGATTCACAAGCAATACGGCCTCGACAACATTCGGCCTGCCCGATGCCCAGCGTCTGGTTCGTGTAAGGGCGGAACTCTCTGTACCGGACCATGGCCAAAAGTCGGCAGCCTCTGTTGCCATGGTGTCGAATGACTGGGCGGCGTCAGACCGTGGCCTGGTGCTTTCTCGGGTATCTCGAGGTTCGACGCCTATCAACGCAATGGCGCAGCTGTCGTCCGCTGCGTACTTTCCAGTCACCGGGCTACTGATGCCAGGCCTGGAAGCGATTGGTCTTGAGTCTGGCAGCGCGGAGTTCCGGCGCAGCTTTCATGGGCCGGGCGCCTTATTACCTTTTCCAGGCACTTTAGCGCCGGCGCAACGATAGGCGGATATGACTATGAACACTACCGCTTTTGAAATCGTTATGTCGATGGCGCTAGCGCTTTTCGGAGCCCCCTCCAATGTGCAGCTTTTGACATCCGACAAGCCTGCCTGTGAGGCGCGTGACCATACCGCAGGTAATTGGCGTAAGGCGGGTCAGCCAGTTTTTGTCTATGCGCTGGCACCCTGGTGCATCGTTGCCTCGATACAGAACGGGGTCTGGAGGGCTGAGCAGTGGACGCAGACGGGGTCAGGAGATCGACACGGATTGGGCCAGGGACCCCAGTCCGTTAAGTCCAGGTCGCATGGCTGGGCAGTTCAAATACCGATTTCCGCACTTCCGGGACCAGGGTCACAGCCACATGCGCATCGTCTGGCCCCCGGTGTTGAGATTCAGGCTTTTCGCTACCCCGGATTAACGCTCGAGCAGGCCCACCGACAAAGGCTTTCGGCGATTGCCCCCGAGGCGGCCCCGTTTTCTTTTGCGATGAACCCGGCTACGGAAAGTTCAGGAAAACGCTTTCGTATTCACCGTATGCAGCAGGGCACGGCCGTGGTGACTGTCATTACGGTGCAGTCAGCTTTTGAAGATCCCTTACAGGTTCAGGTTACGGAGTCACAACTATGACGCGACATTTTCATTTATCAAGCTTTTCCCCCGGTGCTCCAGCGGGAGCAGGTACTGCGGAATACCTTCTCGGCCTTGGCCTGTTCTCGGTGATTGCCTGGGCAGGCCTCTCCGAAGACTGGCTATCCGCCATGCAAGGTATCTGGCGCTATAGCCTTTTCTTAATCTCATCCCCCACCACTTAAAGGAGAATATTGTGAGATTTTTTCCTCCCCGTAACCTTCAATGGATTCGATCCCCGCAGGCCTGGATATTTATCCTGGCCGTGGGGCTTGGGGCGACTGCCGCAGCAGTTAGTTATAACGCCCAGACCCAGGAGCGTTCGCTTTTAAAGGATGCTCTCATTCAGTCCGAGGGCCTTGTTGAGGTTGTCGTCGCTGGCCGCCCCCTTCTCCGAAACCATCTGGTGCAGGAAGATGATCTTGCCGTTCGTCTGTTACCACAGCAATGGCTACACGCTGAGCAGCTGAGGCCTGTTTCGGTTGACCGTGTCATTGGTTCGCGCCTCATACGCGATATTGCTTCAGGGGTTCCGGTATCGACATCCGATATGCAGCCTGATGAGCCCCCGGCGCAGGCCATGGTGGTTCGGGCAGGCTATCGTCTGATGAGCCTGCCAGTTGATGAGTCCTCCTCTGTTTCGGGGCTCATACGGCCAGGTCACTGGATAGATCTCTGGGCTTCCTCGCCGATTGCGGCGGCTGGTGACATTGTTGCAAGCAGTCCAGATATTCAGGTGCTTCAAGCTTCAGTTTCACCCCCTGCTTTAGCCGACCTAGTGGCTTCCGCCGTGCGTGTGGTAGCGGTTGGAGGCGAGCTACGGCCCATTGGGCTGCAAGAAGTGGGTTCGGGTCCGGTCCGCTACAGTAGCCTCACGATTGAAATTCCCGCCGATCGTGTGGCCGCGCTGCTCAGTGCCCAGGCGCGCGGTCGTCTTATTGCTCTTTTGCGATCCGATGTTGCAGCAGGCTCTCGCGCGGCACCAACCTCGGAGTCCACTGGGGCTCCGGCCTCTACCCGCAGGCCTCAGGTAGAGGTGATTGTCCACTCCCAGGGAGGACAGTCATGAAGACTCGGACAGCTCATGCTCTTACCGTTGCCCTTGCTGCTGCAGCGGTTTTGCCAGTGCTGGCCTTTGCGGCTGGCCATAGCTGGGCGAAGGAGCCCTCCCCATCGAAGAATTCACAAGCCGCAGTGTCGCGCCCCGATATGCCGCGTGTTGTTGCTCTGGATGTTTCGGAGCCAGAGGTCCTTAGGCTGGCTGGTCTTCGTCGGGTAGTCGTGGGAGATGGCAGCATGCTTTCTGCCCGACCCCTTGAGGATGGCTCGGTTCTCCTTATCGGCAAGAAGCCGGGTCAGACCAGTATCTTGCTCTGGGCAGATGGGTTAGAGGGTGTGCGAAAGACTGTTGTGATTCAGTCTGCCGAGGCGCAGCGACTGGCCGAGCAGGTGCGCACCGCCCTTGGGCAGTCGGCCCGAACCCTGGATGTCAATCCGGTTGGTGATCAACTGGTGCTCTCAGGGAGGGCCGCATCTCCTGAGCAGGCTGAGCGACTTAAGTCTCTATCAGAACGCAATGCCAAGCTTGTCAACCTGACCCATGCTCAGGGTACCGAGCAGATGATTGCCATGGAGGTTAGGTTTCTTGAGGTGAAGAAAAACGCCTTAGAGAACCTGGGCGTGCAGTGGCAGACGCGAATGGCGGGGCCTATGGTGGGGCTCGTTGGCGATTTCAAGACCAACTCCCAGTTTCGGTCAACCAGTGACGGATTGCTGAATCAGGGTGTACCCAACATTGCAGCCAATTTCCCCGGCACCGAGGCAGCCGCATGGTCTCCAAAGGTATCGCCTTTCGCGCTCTATTTTGGACTGCAGTCCACCCTTGCTTCTGTGATTGCGTTTATGGAGCAGCAGGGTGATGCCGTTGTTCTCGCCGAGCCGATTTTGTCCACTCGTAGCGGCGGAACCGCAAAGTTCCTGGCCGGTGGAGAAATTCCTTTGCCAGTGACATCCTCATTAGGAGCAAGCTCGGTGCAGTTTAAGCCTTATGGCATTCGATTCGAGATTCAGCCGCGCGTCCTGGAAAATGGCGTGATTAGTGCCACGGTGACAACCGAACTCTCCACAGTAGATCCTGCGATTCGGGTCGGCGAACTACCGGGATTTCTGTCGCGGATGACTGAGACCCAGGTAAACCTTCGTGAGGGGCAGACCCTGGTGATGTCCGGCCTGATCTCCGAAGAGACTAGCCGCGTAACTGATAAGGTTTCAGGTCTTGGGAACATACCGGTTCTCGGAGCCCTGTTCCGCTCCAAAGACTTTCGTGATAAGCGTAGCGAGATGGTGGTGATGGTGACACCGCGGTTCATTACGCCAGACGATGCCTTTCATCGGGAGCGCAAGGGATGGTCGGACGAGCAAGTAAGAGCGGTCCGCTCTGAGACGTCCGCCACCCCAAGCGATGGAGGACAAGAAGGGGGCTCACCATGATCCGACTGCAGATATTTGAAGGAGTGCAGCAGAAAGGGCTACAGGTATTTGAGTCCAGCCCGGTTCAGATCGGCAGCCAACGTAACGCAGACCTCGTGATCTCCGGTCTTTCGATTGGCGGTTGCCACGCACAGATCATTCAGAGGGCTGGGGGCTATTTCGTCTGTGACCAGGGATTTCTTGCAGGCTCTCGCGTTAATGGGCGCATCGTGCATGACTATGGTCCCTTAGCCCAGGGTGACGAGATCACCTGCGGGCGTTGGCGTTTTCGGGTTGATGCCGTTAGCCTCGGGGGCACTGCCCCACAGACCCTCACCATCCAGTATCCGAATCGAGTGAGCGACTCAGAGTCTGCCCTTTCCGAGGCGCCTCACAGTCTGGGAATGGCGGATGCGGTAAAGCGCTTGCGCAGCGTCTTGGACTCTCGCCGTAGGGACTGGGGCGAGATGTCAGATCAGGCGCTTCGTGATGAGACCTTGGCCCTGATACGGGCTGAACTTGCCGACGATCTTGCAGGCATGACCGCCGAAGGATCGCGTCTGTTCTGCCTCGACCTTCTCGCAGAGTTGGTGGGATTCGGTCCCATTGAACGACTGATGCAGGATCCGGAAGTCTCCGAGATCATGGTCAATGGGCCGGACCGGATCTTTGTGGAGAAACAAGGCGTCTGCCAGCCCAGCGGCCTGCAATTTGCGGGTGACGATAGCCTAAGGCGTGTGATTGAGCGGATATTTCTTCCTCTTGGGCGTCGTATTGATGACGGAAGCCCAATGGCCGATGGCCGCCTTCCGGACGGGTCCCGTGTCAACGCAGTGCTCTCGCCACCGGCAACCGAGGGGCACTGCCTTACGATTCGGCGTTTCACGCAGACCGCAATGGACCTTGAGGGTCTGTGTCTTAAGGGGGCCATGAGTCAAGAGATCTGTGCGTTCCTGAGCGAGGCTGTGGTGGCGAAACGCAATATTGTGGTGACAGGCGGTACGGGCTCGGGTAAGACCACTCTGCTAAAGGCCCTGGCCCGTAAGATCCCTGTTCATGAGCGCCTGATCACTATCGAGGACGCCGCGGAGCTAAGGCTCGAGGCTCCTAATCTTGTCGCCCTAGAGGCCCGCGAGGCCAACCAAGAAGGTCAGGGAGCCATCTCGATTCGGGACTTGGTACGCAACGCCCTGCGAATGCGCCCTGACCGTATCGTTGTGGGAGAGTGCCGCGGTGGCGAGGCACTCGACATGCTGCAGGCGATGAACACTGGCCATGAGGGGTCGCTTACAACCGTGCATGCGAATACGCCACGAGATGCTCTCGCGCGGATTGAGGTGATGGTGCTGATGGCGGGCTTTGACCTTCCCCTGAAGGCGATCCGTGAGCAGATCGCTGCCTCGATTCAGTTGGTGGTGCATCAGCAGCGCACCCCCAACGGAGGCCGTCGCATACACCAGATCTGTGCGGTAACCGGACTGGAGTCGGGCGTACTTCAGCTCGAGACCCTGTTTAGCTGGTCCGAAGGGCGTTATATCAACCACTGCCTGGTTGAGTCGCCAGGAACTGTCTGGAGTTAAGCCATGACAATTACTGTAAGCCTTTTGCTCGGAGCATCGGTTGCGCTCTTCGTTTTCTGGCTAGCCCCGTGGATAGTGTCTGTTTTTGCCGCACAAGAGGGTGTTTTGCGAACAGCTCTGGAGCAGCATAATCGCTACCTGCAACGTGGAACCGTCAGGGTGATAGCGGTAACAGCTGCCTTTATTTTGGGGGGCCTATTTTTTCTTCTATCGCGTTCTTTTTGGGCTTTTCCGATCGCAGGTCTGACCGTATTGATCGTAATGCCCCCGGTCTTGCGTTGGCTAAAGTCACGACAAAGAAAGCAGTTACAGCAGTCACTTCCCGAGTTCTGTGACCTGATTGCCGCCTCACTGCAGTCGGGCTCGAGCCTTCGCGCCTCTATCGTGCGCGCAGAGCAGTCTATAGACGGGCCACTTCGACAGGAACTGCATCAACTGCTAAGGGATATTCGGCTTGGCCACAGCACAGATCATGCATTCGCTTTCTGGGCCGAACGCAGCCGTCTGCCCGCTGTGCAGGATTTTGCCTTCTGTGTGCGGCTTTCCGCTCAGACAGGAGGGAACCTTGCCGAGGCCCTGATTCGTTTAGGTGAATCGTTTCGTCAACAGATCGCGCTAGAGGCCAAGGCGGCAGCGCTGACCGCACAGGGCCGTCTTCAGGCGGTGATTATGCTCGCTATGCCGCCTCTGTTGTTTATTGCCACAAGCGCTTTAGACCCGTTTGTCTCGGAGTTTTTTCTTCGGACCCCTTTGGGCTTGGCGCTCATAACCTTGATTGCGACCTTGGAGGTTCTCGGTGTGATCTGGGTGCGTCGAATTGTCCGCTTTGAGGTGTAGTCAAGATGAGTTCCTCGGCTATGTTCATCTCTTCTGTGCTTTTTGGGATTGCGACTGCAGGTGCGGCCTGGTTAGTTCTACCTTTTCTGGTCTCGCCCAGCCTCTGGCAGTGGCTTGGCCGAAACCTGCCTCTTCTGCGTAGCCTCAATGGTCGGCGAGAGGCTCTGTTTGGGCTATGTCGCTGGCTACGGCCTTGGGTTGCCCCGGCGGTTCGTCCAAGCCAGGCTTTGCGCGGGCGCCTGCACTTGCTTGGTTTTCCTCCGGATTTCGATGAGGCGTGTTGGATGGCTTTACGGATCTGTTGCGGGTGCCTCATTCCTGTAATCGGCCTATTTATTCCCGACCTTTGGATGCGTGGCCAGGTGACCAGAGAGAGGGATAAGGCACAGCGCGGTTTTCCTGCGGTTCTCGATGGGCTGGCCTTATCCCTTGAGGCAGGCCAGTCGTTTGTTCAGGCCATGCGGCTTACTGCGCAGCGGGCCGTGGATGGCCCCTCTGACAAATGGCGACGTAGTCTCTGGGTGTTTGCAGCAGAGCTGCGTGCAGGGGGGTCAAAGGCTGCTGCGGTCTCGAGACTGCAGAATGCCTTGCCACTGCCGGTAGTGCAGCAGTTTGGTGCCTTGGTCTTGGTAGCAGACCAGGCGGGTCTGAGTATGGGCAAGATCCTCCGTGCCCAGTCATCTCAGGCGCGCAGGCTGTATCAGCTGCAGATCGAAGAGCGTGCCATGAAGGCTCCCGTCAAGCTTATGGGCCCCTTGGTCTGCTGCATCTTTCCCTGCACATTTATCGTCTTACTAGCCCCTTTACTCATCAAACTCTCCGAGTCTTTTGGAGTCGGCGCATGATGCCGGTTGATGCGGATCGGATTAGCGTTGCGCGCGGATTCCTGCAGCGACTCATGGGTGTACACGGACCGCTTGGTCGTGGCGGTGTTGTCTGGTTTCCCGGCTGCAGGGTGGTGCATACCCTTTGGACTCGTCGGCCGCTATGGCTAGTTTTCATGGCCAAGGATGGAAGGGTGCTATCCCAGCGGTTGTCCCGAAGCGGTCGGGTCTTCTGGTGTTGGGATGCAGACTCGGTGCTGGAGATTGACCCTCAATCGCTGCCTGCGGCAATGTCGGTGGGTGTACGAGAGGCCTACATAATGGCCTGCAGGGAGCTTTGCTTGCGGTTCAACGCTCGAGGCGTTTACAGCCGACCTTCAGGCATGGCCATGCTTGAGGCATTAATTGCAGCGCCCCTGGTCTTATTGCTCGGTCTGATGCTCTTGCAGATCACGCTTCTTGCCTATGGACGACTGGTGGTTGGCTATGCGGCTGCCGAGGCTACGCGGGCTGCGGCGTCTGCCCAGATTAGTGCTAGCGCAATTGATGGGGGCTTAAGCCGGGGCCTTACCCCCTTGCTTGGGCTTTCCGCGAGGGATGGCGTGCCGGGTTCGGAAACGATAGCCTCGGCTGCGATGCGCACGCGGTTTCATTATCTGCGGGGAAAAGCAGAAGGCTGGATCGACTGGACGCTGCTCTCACCCACGACGGCCACGCTTGAAGACTGGGGAAAAGGTACAGGGCGGGTAGTGTCGCCCGCCTTATGGCACTCCGAAGCGATTCCCGCGCCTCGGTCTGGGGTCTCAGGAATGGAGCCCCTTACGGGTCTCGCGGTAGGTCGTAGCTCGGGTCAGACATTTTTGGATGCCGGGGTGATCCGACTGGAGGTCTCGGTAGGTCTCCCCCTGCATGTGCCGTTGGCTGGGCCTATTCTTGCGCGAACCGTAGCGTGGTGGCGCGGGTGCAGTCTTAGCGGTGCAATGTCGCTTGGCAGTCTGCGCCTTAAAACGCCTTTTGCACACGGCGCTGTGACAGCAACCCGAGACTCGGCTGGATTCAATGAGTGTCGTTTGCTGCTTGGGCCTAGTATGCTGGGGGTCTCGGAAAAAATGCCTGCACGACTGCCGGTACGCGTCGTCTCGGTGGCGCAGTCGCAGACGGTGTTTTCGTCTCAGACTCTGCCAGCGCGGTGACTACCCTTTAGCGACGAGTTTTCGTAAACAAAACTGGGTCGGTGCTCTTAGTCTCCCTGAGCCTTTCTTTTACAGACTAGGGTGGGCGTTTAGGCTCTGGCCATCGGGTGACTGAAAAAGCTGGCCAGAGGCGATCATGTCCTCTATGGTCTGGGTTATGCCTTGGCTTAATTCAGCGCCCAAAATAGCGCAGGCATCGCGCGGCACCTGGGCTCTTGAGAGGTGCTCTATGAATTCGGTCTTATTCTCCGTCTCGCGGTCGAGCATCAAAAATTTCACGAGTACTTTCAATGCGTATTGCGCATGCTTTAGCGGCTGTGACCTGAGAAAGGTCAGACGCGTTTCTGCCCGTTGCAGCGCGTCTTCCACATCTGAAAACGTCGGGCCATGGCCCGGAATAACGCAACGCGGCCGCAGGCTGCGGATTACTTTAAGTATGGCCTCCTGCTCGTCAAACCCGCTGTGACCGGTTAGTTCAGGAAAGATGACACCAAAGCCATCACCCCAGAGTGCGTCTGCCGAAATGAGAATGCCGGTGTCTTGCTGAAACAAAATTACTGACTCGGGGTCGTGCCCGGGCGCCGCATATGCCCTCCAGGGCATGCCACCGAGCATAATGGTCTGCCCCGGTGCTAGCGCTTGCGTGGGGGTGAAAGGGTCGCAGCGTTGGCCTGTTGCCTGAAAGCTTAAACCCGATTCGTCCCAGGACGAGGCTGCTGCAAACGATGCCTCGGGTACGAGCACCTCACAGCCATGGAAATCGGCGAGCAGCCGATTTCCGCCACAGTGGTCTGAGTGAAGATGGGTATTGATAATCCGGGTTAGCGATCTTCCTGCACGAGCCTGGTTAACGAGTAGCTGCGACAATTCCTTATGTTTTACATAGCCGGTATCAACAACACTCGCCTGTTGATCGTCGTCAAGAAACACTATCTGGTTACTGGAGAGCCAGTCGCGCTCAATAAAGCGCATGCTAGGGGGCAACATGAGCGTGCTTAGAACCCTTGCGTTAGTCTTGTCTAAAGGGAGGTTGTGAGGCGTGCTCCCCTCCCAGGCGGGCAGCAGCAGCGTTTTTACGCTCAGCAAGAAGGCCCCAAACGGCGCGCTTTTCTGAGTCTGTCATCTGGCCCCAGCCTGCGATCTCGTCAATCGTCCGAAAGCACCCGGCACACAGGCCTGTCTGGGCAGCCATGGTGCAGACCGAGGTACAAGGGGAGGGGACGTGGGTATGACGCGTCATGGCCGTAAGAATACTGGATCGCGCGAGCCACTGGGAACTAGGGAAGGATGCCATTGACGTGTCTTGCTGCTTGGGGGTTCAATGGCTAGAAATCAACCAAGACAGGAGACTGCTTTTAATGGCTAATGACGCCTCCCACCTAATCCCTGCTGCTGGGGCCGATACCGCGACCAACATTGCGCCCGACGCAAGTGCCTTCGTTTTCGGCAGCACAAATGCCGACCCCACCATCTGCGCTTTTCCTATTCCTGACATGGCAAGCCTGCCAGAGGATATTCGGACGCGGATGCAGGCTGTTCTTGATAAGGCGGGTTTTGTACCTAACGTGATGCGGGTACTCGCCCGGCGGCCGGCAGAGTTTCGTGCCTTTTTTGCCTATCACGATGCCCTGATGGAGGGAGAAGGCCCTCTGTCCTTGGCTGAGCGCGAGATGATCGTAGTCGCAACTTCTGGACTGAACCATTGCCAGTATTGTGTGGTGGCCCACGGTGCGATTTTGCGCATACGCGCCAAACGCCCTTTGTTGGCAGACCAGGTAGCTATTAATTACAAGCAGGCAGACATTAGCCCTCGCGAGCGGGCCATTCTTGATTTCGCCACCAAGGTAGCGATCCAGTCGGCGGCAATTGAAGAGTCTGATCGGCAGGCGGCACAGGCGGCGGGTCTCACCCAAGAAGAAATTTGGGATATCACCGCGATTACCGCATTCTTTGCCATGAGTAATCGCCTTGCCAGTGCAACTGGCATGCGGCCTAACCCCGAATTCTTTCTGATGGGGCGTCTGCCGAAGCCCGCAAGGGACGCCTAGACCCACAGGGGAAAACGCGCGATGTCTCAGACTTCGAAGCAGTATTTGAGTGACCAGTACCAGGCGATCTACCAGGATTTTCGCTGGGCCGTGCCAACGCGGTTCAATATCGCCAAGGTTTGTGGTGAGCGCTGGGCCCACGACACCCGTCGGGCCTCGAAAGTAGCCATCTACTACGAAGGCACTGGAATCGCCCCGCAGCAACTCGATTACAAAGCGCTGTGGGACCTCTCTTTGCGTCTAGCAGGCTGGCTGGCGGCCCAGGGGGTCGGGCCAGGAGATCGTGTCGCTATTGTTTTGCCACAGAGGCCTGAGACCGCCATGGCCCATCTGGCCTGTTATATCTTGGGTGCTGTTGCGGTACCGTTGTCTATGCTCTTTGGGGAAGAGGCGCTCTTGTACCGGTTGCAAAATAGCACGGTTATGGCAGCGATCACCGATGACGAGGGCGAGCAGCGGCTGCAGGCCTTACGGAAGGAGGTGCATTGCCTAGGTAGCATTGTATCGGTGGGACCGCGATTTCCTTCGCAGAGGTTCATGGCGATACTCTGGGCGCAGGCGCCGGTGCGCGCGATACACGACACGCTGGCCGAGGACCCAGCCTTGTTGATCTATACCAGCGGCACTACCGGGCCGCCCAAAGGCGCAAGCATTCCGCACCGGGCCATGATTGGAAACTTATCAGGTTTTGTGGCGAGCCAGAACTGGTTCCCTCACCAAGCGCGTTGTTTCTGGTCTCCGGCCGACTGGGCTTGGACGGGCGGGCTTTGGGACGCTCTTCTGCCGACACTTTATTTTGGCGAATCAATTTTGGGCTATCAGGGCCGGTTCTCTCCTGAGATGGCCTTTCGATTGCTGTCGGAGTACAAGGTAAGCCATACCTTCCTTTTTCCCACTGCATTGAAGGCAATGATGAAGTACGACCCCAACCCAATGCAGCACCGGGACATGCGCGCACTGCGCGGCATCATGAGTGCGGGGGAATTTGTTGGTGATGTAGTGGCTCAGTACTGCGCGGAAGGGCTCGGCGTAATGGTGAATGAGATGTTTGGCCAGACCGAGATGAACTATGTGGTGGGAAATTCTTTTCAGCGTTGGCCCGTTCGGCTCGGAAGTATGGGGCGGCCTTATCCTGGGCATCGTGTCTCGGTAATTGATGATGAGGGCCGTGAATTGCCGGCGGGTGAGACGGGCGAGGTGGCGGTGCATCGGAAGGATATACACGGGCATCTCGACCCGGTCTTTTTTCTGGAGTACTGGAAGAACCCTGAGGGCACTCAGAAAAAATTTACGGGCGACTGGTGCCGCACGGGCGACCTGGCCCGGCGCGATGAGGCGGGCTATCTCTGGTACCAGGGGCGGGCCGATGATGTTTTTAAGTCAGCAGGCTATCGCATCGGTCCGAGTGAAATTGAGAACTGTCTTTTAAAGCATGCAGCAGTGGCTAATGTGGCGGTGGTACCAAAGCCGGATGCGGAACGTGGCAACCTGGTAAAGGCCTATGTGGTCTTGGCAGAGGGACAGCAGGCCAGTGAGGCGTTGACGGCAGCCTTGCAGGACCATGTGCGACAGCGTCTTGCCCCCTATGAGTACCCCAAAGAGATTGAATACATCGATGCCTTGCCTATGACCACCTCAGGCAAGATTCAGCGGCATATTCTGCGCAAGCAAGAAGAAGCACGCGCCCGTCGCAAATAACCCTCGCAGGCCCTTGAAGCGCAGCTGCGGCAACAAGAGCGAAGGACCGGGAACATTCGGGCTGAGAATATTCTGAGTTATATTGGAAGCGAAGGCCAACGATTAAGCATGAGGGAATGGGTATGGATGTAAAACCAGTTCTAGGAATCATTGGAGGTAGTGGCGTTTACGATATCGATGGCCTGCAAAATAAGCAATGGCAAGCCGTTGCGTCTTCGTTTGGCAAGCCCTCGGATGAACTGTTATTTGGCGACTTTGATGACCTTCGGCTTGTTTTCCTTCCCCGTCATGGGCGGGGCCATGTTCTTTCGCCGACGGAAATCAATTACCGCGCCAATATAGATGCACTAAAGCGCTCGGGCGTAACCGATTTGCTCTCTATTAGCGCGGTTGGCTCGCTTAAGGAAGATCTTGCACCTGGAACATTTGTGATTGTTGATCAGTTCATTGACCGAACCTTTCACCGAGAGAAGTCTTTTTTCGGTTCGGGATGCGTAGCGCATGTCTCCATGGCGCATCCAGTCTGCAGTCGTCTAGGTGATCACATTGAGGCGGCGGCTAAAAGCCTTGCGTTGTCTGTGGTGCGCGGTGGCACTTACTTGGTTATGGAAGGGCCACAGTTTTCTAGCTATGCGGAGTCAGAACTTTATCGCTCTTGGGGTTGCGATGTTATTGGAATGACGAACATGCCGGAGGCTAAGCTCGCTCGTGAGGCAGAGCTTTGTTACGCAAGTGTGGCTATGGTCACCGATTATGACTGTTGGCACCCTGATCACGATCATGTCACAGTAGATCAAATCATTAGTGTGCTGTCATCTAATGCTGAAAAGGGGAGAGCGCTTGTTAGGTCTGTAAGCCCAAGGGTTCGAGACGATGCCCACGCAGCAAAGTGTTCCTGCCGTACCAGCCTTTCTTATGCGATTATTACTGCGCCTGAGCGCAGGGATTCGGAACTACTGAGAAAACTCGCATCGGTAGCCGGCCGTGTACTCGAAAGCACGAAGCCTTAACGATTGCGCGAGACTTTTTAGGGATGAGATAGTGTTAGAAAGCGCGCTTCGAGCGCAGTTGGTTAGTACCTATGCAGAGATGATTCGCCGAGGCTTGAACCAGGGTACAGCAGGCAACTGCTCTGTACGGTGCTCGGGGACTGATACCTTTTTGGTCACTCCCTCTGGAATGCCTCTTGAGGCTATGACACCGCAGGCTATGGTTTTGATGAACCTAAGCGGCAGGGTTCTAGGCGAGGGCAAGCCTTCTTCAGAATGGCGGTTCCATCGAGATATTCTTGAGGTAAGGTCTGAAGTGAATGCCGTGGTCCATACCCACTCGGTCTCCGCAACTGCCTTGGCGTGCCTGCGGCAGGGTATTCCAGCGTTTCACTACATGGTTGCGGTTGCGGGCGGTCACGATATTCGATGCGCGCCATATGCGCTCTTTGGTACCCAAGACCTATCAACTGCAGCCTTGAAGGCTCTTGAGAACCGAAAGGCTTGCCTTTTGGCCAATCACGGACTCATCGCTCTTGGGAGCGACCTTCCTCAGGCCTTGGGTCTTGCTCAAGAGGTAGAAACCTTAGCGCAACAGTACCTTGCTGCAAGGCAGATAGGGGAACCAGCCACATTGTCAGAAGCTGAGATGCAACAAGTGTTTGAACAGTTTCACGATTACGGTTACAAAGAAAATTCATAGATTCTTCGCTTCGCTAAAGGTTTTTCATGCCCATCGCCTCTTTGATTCGCACCATACCTGATCACCCTAAACAAGGGATTATGTTTCGCGACATCACAACCCTACTTAAAGATGCGGTCGGTCTTCGCATCGCTGTAAATGAGTTTGTGAACCGTTACAGCGGTATGCGTATTCAAAAGGTGGCGGGTATTGAATCACGAGGATTTATTTTAGGGGCCCCGATTGCGTATATGTTGGGGGTTGGATTCGTTCCCATTCGCAAGAAGGGCAAGTTACCCTCGCAGACAATCAGTCAGGAGTATGACCTCGAATATGGAACCGACGTCATCGAGGTGCATACCGACGCCATTAATAAGGGGGAAAGGGTTCTTCTGGTGGATGACCTTATAGCCACAGGCGGGACCGCAGCCGCAGCCGTTAGATTGTTACTTGCCCTGGAGGCCGAGGTAGTTGAGTGCGGATTTGCTGTAGATCTGCCAGACTTGGGTGGTCGTCAGCGACTTCAATCGATGGGTCAGTCTGTCTTTGCCCTTTGCGAATTCGACGGGCACTAATGGCTCCAAGGGGTAATCCTATGGCGCACCAGTTTGAAGCGGGTAGCAGGCGAGCAGATGCTGAGGTCGGTCTGGACACGCTGCCAAAAGAGAGAGTAGAAACATTACGATGGGCAGACGATCATCTTGAAATGATTGACCAACGTATTTTGCCTTCCCAATTTTGCTATCTTGCCTACCGTAACGCGAAAGCGGTGGCCGAGGGCATTCGGCTCATGGTTGTGCGGGGGGCACCAGCTATTGGCTGCGCGGCAGCCTATGGTGTAGCTCTTGAAGCCCTTGCTTTAAAACATAGTGAGGCAATCGCGTTTAACACCGGGTTAGAGAATGCCTTTGATGTTTTGGCAGAGAGTCGGCCCACTGCGGTAAATTTGTTTTGGGCGCTAAATCGTATGAAAGAGTGTTGGGCGGCTCACCAAACGAAGCAGCCTTCAGAAGTAGCACACATCCTACTCTCAGAGGCCCATGCCATCTTTGTTGAAGACATTGCTGCAAATAAAGCATTGGGTGCGCACGGCGCCGGACTTTTGCATGACGGTGACCGGATCCTAACGCATTGCAACGCGGGTGCGCTTGCTACGGCCGGCCACGGTACAGCACTGGGTGTTTTTCGTTCAGCCATTGCCATGGGTAAGAAGATTGAGGTGATTGCTGATGAGACACGACCATTCCTTCAGGGGGCTAGGCTTACGGCTTGGGAGATGGTGCAAGAGGGTATTCCCACGACTTTAATTGCTGACGGGATGGCAGGCCATCTTATGGCGACAGGCGCTATCGATGCCGTGGTTGTTGGAACTGATCGTGTGGCCCGTAACGGCGATGTCGCAAATAAGATCGGTACTTATATGGTTGCTGTTCTTGCGCATCGGCATGATATTCCATTTTACGTGGCCTGCCCTCTTTCAACCATAGACATGTCCATACCTAATGGAGCAGCTATACCTATCGAAGAGCGGGCAGCCAGCGAGGTACTCGGCTATGCAGGTATTCAGTGGGCTGCCCAGGGCGTTAGAGTCAGGAACCCTGCCTTTGACATCACTCCAGCGGAACTGGTGACAGCCTTAATCACTGAAAAAGGGGTTTTAGAAAACCCATCAGAGCATGGGCTTTTAATGCTTACCGGACATTCCGAATAGCCCGTGCAGGCGCTCGTAATCGTGGCAATCGCCCGGGCCCTGGGAGAGATTTGCGACTCCACCTTCGTTCCGTTGCAAATAACCACTGCAGTCCCTCGGGCTGCGCACCGGGATTGAACGCGGCAGTCCCTTGGGCTGGGCACCGCGGATAAGCGCCTCAGACCCTCAGTCGTTATGGGCTAGACCGGTGCGTTTCGTTTCGTTTACGGCGCTTTGCCTCCACGTGGCTGCGATGCGCTATATAGAGAGTGCGTTGTACTCGGGCATGTACCTCGCCATGTAGATCAATGAGCTGCATGTGTACGGTATGGTCGAGCTCAGGGCGGGCTGCCAAGACTTGCTTGATGTCTTCGACCTCCTCTAAGGTAAACGAGAAGTCCACATAGAGATCCTCATAGGCGGGACGTCGATACTGAATCTGTGCAGACTTGTCCCAGACGACATAGTCGGGGCCGAGGGCGGACATGAGCATAATCGGGTGAGGCCCATCAGTTACCGCAAACATCGACCCCCCATAGACGGAACCCATGATGTTGCGTGTGCGCCAGTTGAACTTGAGTCGTGCGCGCATCGAGAGAAAGTCGGGGCTCACCCAGAGCAGCCGACCCCCTGCGCCACGAAAGGCCGGAAAGAGGTTAAACCCCCAGTGCATCACACGCGCGCGGGTGGGGGTTGAGAGCTTCCAGAAAAAAGGAAATCGAAAGGCGGCCATGGGCTTTGTAGGTGTTAGAAAAACGTTCAGGGGCGGTCGGCAGGCGGGAAACCAGTACGTGTTGCGGGGGTGCGCGGCAGGCGAAAGACCCGTCGCGTAGGTCGATTGTCGCGTATCGAGTGTTGGGTCTGGGAAAGTGTCGCTGTAAACGGCGGGTAGGGGGCGCAGCGATCGGCGAGTGGCTAAAGCCGCTCAAATACGCCGGCTGCACCCATGCCCGTGCCAATACACATACTCACCAGCCCATACCGACCTTGTGTGCGCCGAATCCCATGAATAGCTGTGGCGGCACGAACAGCGCCGGTGGCCCCCAGAGGATGACCCCAGGCAATCGCGCCGCCCAAAGGATTCACCTTAGCTGGGTCGAGTGCGAGTTCGCGTATGACCGCAAGGGCCTGGGCGGCAAAGGCCTCGTTTAACTCAATCCAGTCGATATCCTGAGTCTTCAGGCCTGCGCGCGACAAGGCCTTAGGAATCGCCGCGATAGGGCCAATGCCCATGACTTCTGGCGGCACCCCCGCGACCTCAAACGAGACAAACCGTGCGAGAGGATTGAGGCCATAGCGCTTCACGGCCGCCTCAGAGGCCAGCATTAGGGCCGCAGCCCCATCAGACATCTGCGAGGAATTTCCCGCCGTCACCGAGCCCTTTGCATGGAACACCGACTTGAGCCTGCCGAGCTTCTCGAGGCTGGTATCGGCCCGTGGCCCTTCGTCGCGATCGACAGTCTGATGGCGCATCCGGATCTCAAGCTTTGCGAGGTCTGGATGATGGTGTGACACCTCCAGTGGGCTCATCTCGTGCGCAAAGTGGCCGGCCGCCTGAGCAGCGCAGGCCTTCTGGTGTGAAGCCAGAGCAAAGGCATCTTGGTCGTCACGGCTTACCGACCATTGGGTTGCTACTTTCTCGGCGGTGAGCCCCATCCCAAAGGCAATGCCGCGCTGGGCATCTTCTGCAAAAATACGCGGGTTCATGGCTATCTTGTTGCCCATAATCTGAGGCATAGCCGACATCGATTCGGTGCCTGCGGCAATCATGAGGTCGGCCTCGCCGAGTTGTATTTTTTGCGCCGCAAGCGCAACCGCTTGCAGGCCTGAGGCACAGAACCGGTTAATCGTCATGCCCGGCACTTCTTTGGGAAGCCCGGCAAGCAACAACCCAATACGCGCAACATTCATGCCCTGCTCGGCCTCGGGCATGGCACAACCGACAATTACATCGCCAATCTGCGCACGATCGACCTCCGGCATAGTGGCCAGTGCTGCGCGAATGGCATGGGCGAGCATGTCATCGGGCCGGGCGTGGGCCAAGACGCCGCCTTTGCGGCCCACAGGCAGGCGTTGCGCAGCAACGATATAGGCAGTCTGTATCGAAGAGGAAGTCATGGCGAGGCTTTCAAAAGTGGTGGAGCGGTAGATAGTTGTTGATAAGACGATTAGTTACGCAGGGGCTTGCCAGTCTTCAGCATATGCGCCATGCGGGCCTGGGTCTCAGGGGTCTTCAGCAACGCCATAAATTCCGCGCGCTCGGTCTGAATGATCCAGTCTTCCGATACCTTGCTGCCCGCATCGACGGCCCCACCGCAGAGGGCCACTGCGGCGGCATGAGCCACGCGGGCATCGTGGGCGGAAATCTGACCCCCTTCTTGCATATTCACAATCATCATGTCGAGGTTGGCGATGCCGGTGCGGCCTGCTACGGGGAAGGGTGCAGGCGGCACTGCGGGGCGGTATCCTGCATTGGCCATGCCGCGGGCGGTTTGCAGTGCCGTGTATAACAGTTCGTCGGGGTGAAAGACCACCAGGTCGTGCGACTGACCAAAGCCCATCTCGATCACCTGGTGGGCACTCTTGGCCGTCTTGGCCATGGCAATCGTGGTGAAGACCGACTGAATAAACGGAAAGACTTCAGACGGGGTGGGGCTCTGCGCGGCCCACTGCGCAGCCCGTAGCGCAAACTCTTTGCACCCTCCACCTGCGGGAATGAGACCGACCCCGGCCTCGACCAGCCCCACATAGGTTTCCAGTGCCATCGCGCGGCGTGGCGCATGCATAAGAAACTCGCAGCCTCCGCCCAGCGCCATACCCTGTGCTGCGGCCACCAGTGGCAGGCGAGAATACTTCAGCGCCTGGGCGGCTGCCTGAAACATGGCCACCATGTTCTCCAGCATGGTCCAGTCTTTGGCCTCGCAGGCCTGCAGCACCTGCGACAGATTCGCACCCACGGAGAAGGGCGGTTCATGCCAGAGCACCAATGCCTCGAGGCCTTCTTGGTCGGGTGCTGTCTGCAGTACCTGCATCAGGCTGCGCAAGACATCATCGCCCACCGCATGCATCTTTGAGGTGAACGAAATAATGCCCACGCCGCGATCGTGTTCGGGCAGATGCCAGAGTCGCAGGCCGGGTAACTCCTGCAGGGTAACGCCGGCCTTCTGCGAGGCCACCACACGCGGGCCCGCCAGGGGCGATTCGCCCAGTACCCGTTCTGGAAAAATTTGTCGCGCGTAGACCGCCAACGCTGAGCGTGCCCCCAGGGTCTGGGTCTTGGCAGAAAAAGATCCCGCAGACGTATGCACGCCCCGGCGATCGGGCTCTAGGCACCAGCTGGGCAGGGGTGCGTTCGACATGGCTTTACCTCGCGCAATATCTTGAGCAATCGCCTGCGCGGTCTCTTGCCAGCCCGCCGCCTGCCAGAGTTCGAAGGGGCCCAAGGCCCAGCCAAAGCCCCAGCGCATGGCCAGATCGAGATCGCGGGCGTTATGGGCCATCGAGGCCAGATGCACCGCACTGTAATGAAAGACATCGCGAAAGATGGCCCAGAGAAACTGGGCCTGCGGATTGCTTGCGGCGCGCAGCGCCCGCATCTGCTCGGCCGGATTCTTGATCTGCAGAATCTGCTCGACCTCGGCAGACACCTGCGCCTGCCCAGGCGCATAGTCGCCCGTAGCGGTATTGAGTACCTCGATGGCCTTGCCGTTCTTGCGGTACAGGCCTTTGCCGGACTTCTGCCCCAGCGCGCCATTGCTGATCAATTTTTCAATAAAGGGTGGAAGTCGAAAGTGTGGATGCCAGGGGTCGTCTCTGAGCTGGTCCTGCATGGTCTTCACCACATGGCCCAGGGTATCGATACCGACCACGTCGCAGGTGCGGTAGGTGGCACTCTTGGGCCGCCCAATGCGCGGGCCGGTGAGGGCATCGACCGCGTCGATAGAAAGCCCAAAGGCCTGGGTCTGGTGCATGACCGCAAGGAGTGAGAAAACCCCAATACGATTGGCCACAAAGTTGGGGGTATCCAGCGCACGAATCACCGACTTGCCCAGTGTCTGGGTGAGCCACGCCTCAAGCGTGTCAACGACCCAGTCTTCGGTCTGTGTTCCGGCTATAAGCTCGACGAGCTTCATGTACCGCGGGGGGTTGAAGAAATGCATGCCACAGAATCGCGGCCGGGCATGGCTGGGAATTTCTTGCGCCAGCGCCTCAATGGAGAGGCCTGAGGTATTGGTGGCCACAATCGCCCGACTGCCGATATGCGGCGCCATCTGGGCATAGAGGCTGCGCTTTATCTCAATGCGTTCGGCGACGGCCTCGATGATGAGGCTGCAGTAGGCGAGCAGCTGCATGTCGTCATGAAAGTTGCCAACCGTAATGCGTGTGAGGCTGTGGCGACCGCTGAGAGGCGCGGGCTCAAGCTTCTTTAATCGCTCCACGGCCGCACGGGCAATGGCGTTGCGGTCGGTGGTCTCACCCCCCGCCTTGCCTGCTGGCGCATTTGCACCCGCTTCGACTGCAGTACCCGAGGGCACGCCGGCGCTGTTACCTGCGTCAGAAGGCAGATCGAGCAGGTCTACCGCGATACCGGCATTGGCCAGATGGGCGGCGATCTGCGCGCCCATCACGCCTGCGCCGAGTACCGCTACACGGGGAAACTGTGGCAGGCGAGTGGTGTTCATGGTTCGAGTCCTTTGGTGTTTTTTGTTCTGTTATGCCAAAACAGGGGGCCACCCCGGAAGGGTGCAAAGCCTGTGCCGAAGATCACCCCTGCATCGGCGAGATCGGCATTAGCTACGAGCCCGGAGTCCACAAGTTCTTGGGTTCGGGCGACCAAGGGGACAACCAATTCTTCGGCCAATGCCCGCGCCTGATCGGAGATCGGCCCCTGATGCACACGAGGCAGATTGCCTGGGCCGGTGGCCTTTCCGTCCTTCCAGGTATAGAACCCCTGGCCGGTCTTCTTGCCGAGATGCCCCGCATCGACGCGTTCTTGCAGGCAGCGCGGAACCGCTGCCGGCGATGTGTTGTTGTCGGCCAGAGACCGGCCTGCGGCCAAGACGATATCAAGCCCAACTGTATCGGCAAGCGTGAGCGGCCCCATGGGCATGCCAAAGTCGAGCAAGGCCTGGTCAATCTCAGAGGCCGATAGGCCGTCATCCACCTTGCGCATCGCGGCGAGCATATAAGGTGCCAGCACTGCATTGACCAAGAACCCTGGCGCACTCTTCACTGGCAAGGGCAACTTATCGATGGCGCGAACAAACTGCAGCGCCCGCTGCAGCGCGCTGCGGTCAACGCCGTCGGCTTCCACCACCTCCACCAGAGGCATCATGGCCACCGGGTTGAAGAAATGCACGCCCACCAGCCGCTCGGGCCGCCGCATGACAGAACGCAGGTCTTCCAGGCGCAGGCTCGAGGTGTTGCTCGCAATGACTGCATCGGGCCGCGCACGTTTCTCGATATCGCGCAGCAGGCCATGCTTGGCATTGAGGTCTTCGAAGATGGCTTCGAGAATGAGGTCGGCATGGGCCATGCCGTGGCCGTCTGGGTCGGGCATGAGGCGGTCTTGGGCGGCACGCCGGGCATAGGGGTCTCGCAGACGCTTTGTAAACAAGGTCTGGGCCCGAGCAAGCGCGGGCTGTATGCGGTCGATTCCTTGGTCTTGCAGTGTCACCTTTAATCCACGCAGTGCGCACCAGGCGGCAATGTCGCCGCCCATCGTGCCCGCACCGATCACATGAACATGCGTCGGTGTCTGGTTTGCGCGTGCGCTACCGTCAGTAGGCGTGCCACCGTCGGCCGCCACGCCGCCTTCGAGTGGCACGTCGCCTTCGGCGGTCGCCTTCCCCAGCCCCTTCAAACGCTCTTGTAGAAAAAATACGCGCACCAGGTTGCCCGCGGTGGGCGACCGCACGATCCGATCGAGCAGCGCCGGGGCCTGTAAGGCGTCGCCATCGGTCTTCTGCCAGAGGTCGATCAAGGCGTAGGGCGCGGGGTAATGGTCTTGCCGTGCTTTACGCGCCACCTGCTTGCGGGCCATGTGGGCCACGATCGGTCGCATGAGCCCGAGGTTCATCAAGGCATTCAGCCCCGAGGCGCGAGCAGCGGGCCTTCCCGACAAGACAAGGCCGCGGGCCGAGTCGTGCATGACACGGGGGGCCACCGCCAGATCGACAAGCCCCATTTTCTTCGCACGTCGTGCATCCAGGCTCTTGGCCGTAAGCATCATGTCGAGCGCCGCCTGCGGCCCAATAAGCCTAGGCAGGCGCTGCATACCACCCCAGGCCGGAACAATACCCAGCAAGACTTCTGGCAGCCCCAGGCGGGTACCGGGCGTATCGACAGCAATGCGATAGCGACAGGCCAGTGAGAGTTCCAACCCACCACCCAGGCAGACGCCCTTAATGAGCGCTAGGGTGGGGTAGGGCACCGCTGCCAGCCGATTAAAGAGGCTCCAGCCTCGCTCGACCAGTGCAATGGCCTTCTCAGAGGTGGTGAGTGTCTTGAATTCCTCGATATCCGCGCCAGCGACAAAGCCCGAGTCTTTACCGGAGGCGATGACGAGGCCCGCGGGCGGTGCCTTCTCAAGGTAATCAAGAATCTGCCGTAACTCGTCGAGCACAACAGCCGACAGTGTATTGAGCCCAGGGCTTTGCGTCTGCAGCGTGGCCCAGAAAAGTTTGGGATTACGGCTGTCGGGCGAAAGGGACCAGTGCTGTAGCGGCATAGCAGAGCCCTCGCGAGTTGTGGCGTCAAGCGTTGTGGAATCTTGTGTTGCAGGGCTCAGTGGTGTCGCGGGCGTGATGGTCATTACACCGTCTCCAGTAATGCTGCACCACCGAGTCCGCCACCAATGCAAATTGCTGCCATGCCTCGCGCGGTCTTCTGCGTTTTCTGTATATTGCCTGCGACATCGGTGTTGGCCTCTGAATGCGCGCCTGCCTTACGCTGCAGGCTGCGCGCCAGATGCAGCACGATACGGGTACCTGAGGCGCCCACGGGATGGCCGATGGCAATGGCCCCGCCGTGCAGGTTGACTCGCGCGTCATCAAGGCTACCCATGGGCGCAGAGCCAAGCTGCGTGCGACAGTAGTCGGCATCTTGCCAGGCCTTCAGGCATCCGAGCACCTGGGCCGCAAACGCCTCGTTGATCTCCCATTGGTCAAGGTCGTTGAGCCCGAGGCCATGGCGCTGCAGAAGCGGCGTTGCCGCATGCACCGGCCCAAGGCCCATTTCGGCTGGATCAAGACCCGCCCAGTGCAGATCGATAATGCGCGCGATGGGCGAGAGACCATACTTTTTTACCGCTGCCTCGGAGGCCAACAGCACCCAGGCGGCACCATCGGTAACCTGAGAGCTATTGCCTGCTGTGATGTTTCCGTAGGGCTTATCGAACACAGGCCGCAGCTTGGCCAGACCCTCTTCGGTGGAATCGCTGCGCACACCATCGTCTTCTTTGTATACTTTGCCGCGGCCATCGACGATGGGTACGATCTCGTCAGAAAAAACGCCCGCCTCCCGCGCCTGTACTACCCGATGGTGACTGCGGCTGGCATAGGCATCCATGTCTTGGCGGGTAATGCCAAAGCGATAGGCGAGGTTCTCTGCGGTCTGGCCCATCGAGAGCCCCACCACGGGGTCGGTGAGCCCTTTGAGAATAGCGATTACCGGCTGCAGCGCCGCACCTACCGGAAGCTTTAAAAAATGCCCGAGCTTGGCCACGGCAGTTTTCTTACCCGCCATGGTGGAAAACCAGCGCACCATGGTGTCGTTATAAATAAGGGGCGTACGCGACAAGGCATCGACGCCACCGGCCAGCACCAGGTCTGATCGACCCCGCTGAATATTGGCCATGGCCGAGTCGATGGCCTGCAGGCCCGAGGCGCAGTTGCGCATCACCGTAAAGCCCGGCACCTTCTCGCCACCGCCCATACGCAACGCCACCACACGGCCGATATTGACCTCATCGGGTGCGGGAGCGGCACAGCCCAGAATCACCTCAGACAAATCGCTGGGCGCAATGGGCTGGCGCAATAGCAGGGCGCGGCCCGCCTGCGTAGCAAGGTCGGAGGCACTAAACGCGCCAGGCCCGCCGCGGGCCTTCAAAAAAGGCGTTCGGGCGCCATCGACGATATAGACCGGTGCGGGTGATGCCATGGCTAGGCCACCTTACGGGTGACGGCCGCATCGCTGTCTGCAGCATGAAGCGTGGCAGAACTGAGCCCATCGTCAGTGGTGGCACTGTGTTTCGGAGCGCCAGTCGGTTCCGAATTAGTATTGGCGCCGGTATCAGACGCGGTACCGCTGTTGCGAATCGCAAACGGAAAGTCGTCTACATGAATCACCCGGTCGCGCAGCGCATCGCGAGTCGCCAAGGCCTGCGCCTCTTGGTCTGAAATGACGCCCATCTCATGGGCCAGCCCAGGCAGGTCGCGTACGTTGCCGCGTGGCGCCCCCTTAAACCGCCCAGCCTTTTCTGCCGCACGAATTTTGGCATCAATAGGCTCGCAGGCGATCGTGGCGCGCAGCGCCTCTTCGAGCGCACCCAATGGTTCTTCTACAGACTTTGGCAGAAAACAGATACGGGTGAGCGCATCGCGGGTCTCTCCCGGCTGGGTAAGGCCGCGGGCGGCATCGCGCCCGAGCGCATCAGACGGGGGCTGCTGGCGAAGCCCCCACGGAAACAAGGCCAGCCTGAGCCCAAAGGCCAAGGCCCGATTCGGAAAGTTGGCAAGCACCCCGCGAAAGGCCGCAGCCGTCTTGTGCAGACAGTCCTCGACCGCCCACTGTGCGACGGCGGCGTGATCGGCGCGACGCCCTTCGGATTCGTATTTTTTGATGACACAACTGGCAATAAAGAGCAGCGACAAGATATCGCCGAGCCGCGCGGAGATTTTTTCTTTGCGCTTGAGGCTGCCGCCCAGGCTGAGCATGGCCAGATCGGCCAGATAAGAAAACGCTGCTGAGTACCAGTGCAGCCTGCGTGCTTGATTAGCAAACAGAGGGGCCACCGGCGCATTGGGGCTGGCAAAGCCACCGCCTGTCCAGCCATGCCACTTGGCCCGTGCGCCATTGGCAATGGTGTAGCCCACATGTCGCCAGAAGGCCTGGCCAAAGTTGCGCTGGCCCTGCGCAATATCTGGGTCTTGTGCGGCCTGCATTTCTTTGAGCACATAGGGGTGGCAACGAATCGCGCCCTGGCCAAAAAGGATAAGGCTGCGGGTGAGAATATTGGCGCCTTCCACCGTAATGCTCACAGGCATCTGCTGGTAGACGACACCAAGAATATTCTGTGGGCCCAGACAGATGCCTTTGCCGCCGACAATATCCATACCGTCATTCATCAGCGCTCGGGCGCGTTCGGTCACGTGGTACTTGGCAATGGCCGACACCACCGAGGGCCGCTCGCCTAAGTCGATGGCCTGGGCTGATAGCGTGCGCACCGCATCGTTCATGTAGCTGTAGCCTGCGATACGCGCCATGGCCTCTTCAATGCCTTCGAACCGCGCGATGGGCGTTTTAAACTGGCTGCGAACCCGGGCATAGCCACCGACATAGCGCGCCACGAGCTGCGAGATGCCGGCATTGGCCGAAGGCAGAGAAATCGCGCGGCCTGCCGACAGGCATTCCATCAGCATGCGCCATCCCTGGCCTGCCATCTTCGGGCCCCCGATGATGAAGTCGAGCGGCATGAAGACCTCATGGCCCTCGGTCGGCCCATTCATAAAATAGGTATGCAAGGGAATATGTCTGCGGCCTATCTGCACACCGGGGTGATCGCTGGGTACCAGCGCGCAGGTGATGCCGAGGTCAGACTCTGCGCCCAAGAGATGGTCGGGGTCATAGAGCCGAAAGGCCAGGCCAAGAATCGTACAGACGGGCGCAAGCGTGATGTAGCGCTTGTTCCAGCTCACCTTCATGCCCACCACGTCTTTGCCCTGCCACTGTCCCTTGCAGACCACACCCACATCGGGAATCGCTGCGGCATCAGACCCTGCCCAGGGGCTGGTGAGTGCGAAGGCGGGTATCTCGAGACCCTTGGCCAACCGCGGCAGGTAGTGACTTTTCTGTGCCTCGGTGCCGTAGTGCATGAGCAACTCAGCAGGCCCCAGCGAGTTGGGCACCATAACCGACACCGCCAAGGGTGATGACCGTGTGGAGAGCTTGGCAATGACCTCTGAATGGGCATAGGCCGAGAAACCCAATCCGCCGTATTGCTTCGGAATGATCATGCCCAGAAAGCCCTTGTCTTTAATAAACTGCCAGGCCTCGGCCGGCATGTCATGGGTCTGGTGAATGATCTGCCAGTCGTTGACCATGCGGCAGGCCTCTTCGACTTCGTTGTCTAAGAAAGACTGCTCCTCACGCGTCAGCGTGGGCTCTGGCAGGGCCATGAGTCGTGCAAAGTTAGGCTTGCCACGAAAGAGGTCTGCCTCGATCCAGACGGTGCCGGCCTCAAGGGCGGCACGTTCGGTTTCGGACATGCTCGGAAGCGCCTTGCGAAAGGCCTTAAAAATGGATGCGGTCAGGGGCATGGTGTGGTTCTCCTATGCAGAATTGCGGGCCAGCGACCTTTTGACGATCTTGGCATCGACTTGTTCAAAAACCGGAAGCGGCGCACGCAGCCCTCCCGTTAGAAAGTGCATCAGCCGGGGCAGAAGTCGCTCAAACTGCAGCGTTGCATCTTCCTGCCCCAAAAGCCCCTGCCGGTCTTGCTGGGATGCGAGTAGCTGCAGGCTGTCGGTACCTGCAATGGCATAGGCGGTAGCCCCCAGCATGAAATGAAACCGCCAGACGATCTCGGGCTTGGGCACATCGGGTAGGGCCCTAAAGAGCGCCTGCTTGTAGCGGTCGAGTACATCTTCGTACTCGTGGGCCAAAAAGGCCCGGGCAAACTCGGTAGGCTCGGTAAGCGTACGGCCGAGCAGCCTCAGAAAAGTGGCGCCGCCGCTGGAATTTTGACCTAGTCGCAGCAAGGTACCAAAAAAGGCATCAAGAATTTTTGAGGGCTTTACCGGCTTGCCCCCCGCGGCACGCTCCAGGCGCTCTAAGGCCAGCAATCTTTCCTGGTTGAGCCAGCTTAAGCGCTGGTGAAAGATCTCTTGAATGAGGGCCTCTTTGCTGCCGAAATGGTAGTTCACCGCAGCAAGGTTGGCCTGCGCTGCGGCCGTAATCTGACGCATGGAGGTAGCCTGAAATCCATGCGTCATGAAAAGCTGCTCGGCCGCCCGCAGAATGCGGTCGCGGGTGTCGGGGGCCTTTCCTGCGCGGCGGTGGTTAAGTTGATTCATACGTTCGTTTGAATTTACGGCAATTTCCGGCAGAACGCAAGACTCACTGCGGGTTTTCACGGGTCTGGCAATCGGTGCCTGAAGGGGCGAGAATTCGCCTACTCAGTAAACCAAGTAGCACGCGATTTTTATAACAACACACTACAAACAGTTCCTCGCTGTTTGAAAGGAGATTCCAGTGACAACAGGATCCTCGCCGGCCTGGGCTGCCCTGTGGCAGGCTGCCTATCGAGTCCATCAGATTCCTAGCGTGCTACCGGATCTGCATTATCGGTCGCTTGCTGAGTTCGTACACGAAAGGTGTCAGGCGTTCTCGCGCGACGATCCCAAGGCCAAGGCCTTTACCTGCGTTGTTCCCAATGGCATGAATGGCAGCCTCAGCTTTTCTCAGGTGGACGCACTGTCTGATGCGTTTGCTGGTTATCTGCGCAACGTTCTCAAACTGTCGGCCGGCGACCGCGTGGCGGTGCAGTTGCCTAACTCGTTGGGCTATCCCGTGGCGGCGTTTGGGGTGTTAAAGGCGGGCTGTGTTTTGGTAAATACCAATCCGCTATATACGCCTTCTGAGATGATTCACCAGTTTAATGATGCCGGCGTAAAGGCTTTGGTGATTGTCGACATGTTTGCCGACAAACTACCGGAGGTGCTTGCTAAAACCCAGGTACAGCATGTTGTCGTTGCTGCCGTGTCTGAGTTCTTTCCGGCGATTCCCAATGCGGTGGTGCGACTGGTGCAAAAGGTCTGGGCTCAGGTCTTGCCGCCGATTCGTGTGCCCCATGTACGACTGCGCGCAGCCTTAAGGCAAGGCAGTACGGCCCTCTCTGGACAGTCGACAAATGGTTTCTGGAAGGACCTCAAGCCTAGCGATCTCGCGGTATTGCAGTACACCGGGGGAACTACCGGCGTTAGCAAGGCGGCAATGCTGTCGCACGAGAACCTGTTGCGCAATGTGCAGCAGATGATCGCCATGGGATCAGACCAGATGCAGCCTCACAAAGAGTGCGTTCTCACAGCGCTGCCCCTGTATCACATCTTCGCTTTTACGGCGAATCTTTTAGGCTTCTTGTCGATCGGGGCCCGTAACATTCTTATTCCCAGCCCTCGTCCGATTCGTAACCTGCAGCGGGCCATCGAGAACTACCCTATTACCTGGATGACTGGGGTCAACACCCTCTTTAATGGACTACTGAATGAGGAGTGGTTTCTTGCCTATCCGCCCAAACACCTCAAGGCATCGATTGCAGGGGGCGCCTCGCTGCATACCACAGTAGCCCAGCACTGGCGGGAGGTTACAAAGACGCCTATCTCGGAAGGCTATGGCCTCACCGAGACCTCGCCCGTCGTGAGCTTCAATCCTATTAGCGATAAGGCCTTGCTTGGCAGTATTGGTGTGCCTGCACCGGCGACGGATGTCTGTCTGCTTGATGAAAAAGAAGAACCCGTTGCCGAAGGGGTTCCGGGTGAACTCTGGGTGAAGGGCCCTCAGGTGATGCAGGGCTACTGGAATCAGCCAGAGGAGACCGCACGGGTTTTGAAGCAGGGATGGCTGGCAACCGGTGATATTGCCACCATAGACGCCCAGGGTTTTTTGCGCATCGTGGATCGTAAGAAAGACATGATTCTGGTTTCTGGATTCAACGTCTACCCGAATGAGGTTGAAGATGTTATCGCGCAACTAGACTCGGTCCTGGAGGTAGCCGTTATTGGCGTTTCTGATACCAAAACAGACGAGGCTGTCTGCGCCTTTGTGGTCGCCAACCCCGACCACCCCTCGCCTCCCACGGTTGAGCAGATTACAGCCCATTGCCGCCAACACCTGGCGAGCTACAAAGTACCAAAGACGGTAGTCCTAAAGGACCAACTGCCCAAAACCCCCATTGGCAAGGTGCTGCGCCGTGCCTTACGCGAAGAGGCGATGTAAACCATGTTGACCGAACTTGAAACCAGGCTGCTGGGCATCATGATGATGGTGATCATGCTTGGCATGGGCGCCTCGCTTACGCCGCGCGACTTTCTCATTGCCTTTCGAAAGCCTAAAGGCATTCTGGTGGGGGTGGCCTGTCAGTATGGCATCATGCCGTTTCTGGGCTTTCTTCTGGCCGTGACCCTGGGCTTTCCGCCGGGTATAGCGGTGGGCCTCATCTTGATTGCCTGTATGCCGGGTGGAACCACCTCCAACATCTTTACCTATTTCAGTAAAGGTGTGCTGGCGTTGTCGATCATGATGACCAGCGTATCGACGCTTGTGGCCTTGGTAATGGTGCCACTTCTTTTGGAATTTTATTCGGGCCAGGCGGGCATCTCGGGCGACTTTCGTATTCCGCCCGCCAATGTGGCGCAGGTGTTGGTGGTGCTGCTGGTGCCTACCATGATTGGTATGGTTTTGCGCAAACTCAACCCCAACATTGGTGCCACCATAGAACTGCTGGGTGCGCTCCTGGGTGTCGTGGTAATTCTCTTTTTGATCGTTACCTGGGTGCCGCGCAACCATCAGCTTCTCGCCACGACCCCCTGGCCGGTCTACTTCAGCGCGATTGGTCTGGGCCTCATTGGCATGGCCTTGGGGTTTTTCTTTGCTCGCGTGCTGCGCCAAGACGCCAACCGCAGCCGCACGATTGCCCTTGAAACCGGCATTCAAAATGGTCCGCTTGCGGCGCTTATCGTCACGCTGACCTTCACAGGAGACCTGCAGCAACAGGTCTTGTTGGTGCCTCTTTTGTATTCGTTGTTTATTGTGCTTACCAGTACAGCCATCACACTGTGGTTTAGGCGCATCTCTGACCGCGAGGCTCTGGCTCGCGACGCGGCCAAGCTGGGCAGTCGGGCCGCCGCCTAGAAAAGCACAGGGGGCTGTTGTTTGCCCTCTGCGCTTTGCGGGCCCTGTTACAGTAGTGGCTGTATGGCTCTTCCACCACTTCTGCAACACTTGCGACTGCCCCTCATCGGGGCGCCGCTTTTCATTGTCTCCAACCCGGCACTTGTTATTGCCCAGTGCAAGGCTGGCATTGTCGGGTCGTTTCCAGCACTTAACGCCCGCACGCCCGAAGAACTCGACGACTGGCTGCGCCAGATTACCGAGGCCTTAGCAGAAGACCCGAAGGCTGCGCCCTTTGCAGTAAACCAGATTGTGCATGCCTCCAACCCGCGGCTCGAAAGCGATGTCGCCGCCTGCGTGCGTTATAAGGTTCCGATCATGATCACCAGCCTGCATGCACCCACGCCGGTGGTCGCTGCTGCCCATAGCTATGGCGGGCTAGTGTTTCACGACATTATCAGCCGGCGTCATGCGCAGAAGGCGGCCGAGGCAGGGGTCGATGGCCTTATTCTGGTGGCTGCGGGGGCGGGCGGGCATGCAGGTGCTTTGAGTCCTTTTGCCCTCATCGAAGAAGTGCGTCAGTTTTATCAGGGCGCACTTATTCTCTCTGGCGGAATGAGCCGGGGGCAGCACATCTTGGCAGCGCAGGCTATGGGCGCTGACCTTGCCTATATGGGCACGCGGTTTGTCGCGTCTACCGAGGCCCGCGCTGCAGACGAATACAAGCAGATGGTGGTCGACTCGCATGCCGAAGATATCGTCTACACCAACAGCTTTACCGGGGTTCTGGGCAACTACCTTAAGGGCAGTATCGTGCGCGCGGGGCTCGACCCGGCCGCACTGGTAAGCTCTGATAAATCAAAGATGGATATGGGCAGTCTACGCGATGCCATGGGCGCGAAGGCCTGGAAAGACATCTGGGGTGCAGGCCAGAGCGTGTCCGGCATTGATGCTGTACTTCCTGCCGCATCGATCGTCGCGCATCTCGCACAGGAGTATCATCTGGCGCTCAAGGGGCTTTCGCTCCCACACCAGTAACATGCGTTCGGTGGTCACGCGCAGTGTGCGTGACGTTATTGATCGAACGATTTTTTCGTAGGCCTACCCTTTTATGAGTTCGGCACGTCCCAAGCTTTCTACTGCCCTATGGCTCATGGTCATCTGCGGCTGCCTCATTGGCATGCTCGCCTTCGGCTTTCGTTCGAGCTTTGGGCTTTTTGTCGATCCCGTCTCCAGCCCCGATGCTGAGGGCAGCTTTGGTTTCGGCCGAGAGGCCTTCGCCATTGCCATGGCAATTCAAAACCTTGCCTGGGGTGTCGGTCAGCCTATCGCGGGCGCGCTCGCCGATCGATACGGCCCTTGGCGTGTGCTGGCGGGTGGCGGCGTTATTTTTGCCGCGGGTCTTTTTCTCTCGACCATGTCTTCTGACCCCGTTTCGTATTCGATTACGGCGGGCCTTTTGGTCGGGATTGGTATGAGTGGTGCAGGCCACAACACCGTGCTCGCCGCCTTTGGTCAGCTTATGCCGCCGGAGCGACGTGCCTGGGCTATGGGTCTGGGTACAGCCACCGCAAGCCTGGGGCAGTTTCTGGTCGTACCGGTAGGCCAGGCATTTATCGAGGCCTATGGCTGGATGGCCGCCATGATGATCATGGGTGTGGGCATGGCCAGCACCCCTTTACTGGCACTGGCCCTGCGGCCGCGGAAAGAGAAAAAGACCTCTGGAAATGTCGCTGCTGCCGCGGCCGCGGTGAGTCATAGTGTGACCAGCACCGCTGCTTCTTTGCGCGAGGCGATTCGTCAGGCCTTTGGCCACACAAGTTTCTGGCTTCTCACCGCGGGGTTCTTCGTCTGTGGTTTTCAGCTCGCCTTCGTTACCGTGCACCTGCCGCCCTACTTGAGTGACCTGGGTATCTCCGCACGTACGGCAAGCTGGGCTCTTGCCATGGTGGGCCTCTTTAACGTTATTGGCGGATATATGGCCGGTGTTTTGAGTGAAAGGTTCTCGCGCAGGCTACTGTTGTCTTGGATCTATTTTCTGCGCGCAGTGGTGACGGCAGGCTTTCTTTTGCTACCGATCTCACCGGTGACGACGCTTTTGTTTGGGGCCCTGATGGGGCTGCTCTGGCTCTCCACCGTGCCGCCGACCGTGCAGCTCGTAGGCGTCATGTTTGGCAGCAAGTATCTTTCCACCTTGTTTGGGTTCGTCTTTCTCTCCCACCAGATCGGTGGCTTTGTGGGCGTCTTGCTCGGGGGGTACCTCTTCGCGCGCACCGGTAGTTACGATGTGGTCTGGTGGATGAGTGTTGTTCTCGCGGTAGCCGCCGCGATCGTGCACCTGCCCATTCGTGAGCGGTTGTTTAGCCCCAAGGTGGCGGTACCCGTAGCGGGCTAAGCCCAGCGCCCCTCAGGGCTAGGCCGCACTCTGATCATGGCGCACCGACACCCACACCTCGCTGCACTGGGCTTCTTGGTTGCGCTCGTTTTTGCAGCGGTTAGTCTATGGGTTGCCGTGCAGTCCGCACGCGAAGAGCCCCTACCCAGTCTTGTCTGGGCACCTCAGGTTCCGCCCGAAGCGGTCTTTGCCTTAGGGCTGCCCGTGCGCGACCAGCTTGCAGACGGCTGGTGGTGGATAGAGGCAAGCCCTGTGCAGCGCACGCTCTTGCGTTCTGCGGGTGCGCGCATTGTGGTTGCGATGCCTACGCCTGTGGCCCGAATGGCGGGGTGCAGTGGCGACGTGATGGTTAATCCCGCGGCGCCGGCCCCTCGGATTTAGAGACGGGCTCGAGGGACTGCGGGGGTTATTTGCGACGGAACGAAGGTGGAGTCGCGAATCTCCTGCAGGGCCCGAGCGAACTGGATCCAGGACCCGGGCAATAACTAAGATTGAAGGCCGGTCTCGCCCGTGACCGGTCGTGGCTATGGCTTCAGAGCAATAATAATCCCGGGTTAACCGCCTGTTTTTGCCTTAAATGGGCTGGATCCAAAGAGCCGTCGGTCAATGAATGGATAGGCAAGACATCCCAGTCCAAGGGCCAGAAACCCCGCGGCCCAGGCGATTGGCTCGGTAGCCCCACCGGAGAGGTCTAGCGCTAGCCCGAAGATGGCGGGCCCTAGCGCGCCGGCGCCGAACCCGACCAGGGAATAAAAGCCCATGGCTGCCCCCCGCACCTCGGCGGGAGCGCTTGCCACCATGCCCGCTGTGAGTGAGGCCGAGTCGGCCATGATGAGCATTGAGTGCAGGCCTACGAGCGCAAAGACCAGCATCCAGTGGGCATCGGCGAGAAGACCCATAGCGACGCCGACTAAGCTTCCCGAAGTCATCACCAGAACAATCCAGGCGCGACGGCCCAGGCGCAGCGCCATCTCGTTGCCAAGGATGGACGCGGGAACGGAAATAAGGTTGACAACCGCAGCCATAGCCGCTGCTGTCATAGGAACAGTACCTTCGGGGTTGAGCGAGACCATAAACGCAAGAAAGGCTACCGTCCAGGAGCGAGAGCCGAAGAGCTCTAGGCAGTGCACCCCGTAGCCCACGGTATAGCCCACGACCGCCTTTTCACGCAAGGCCTGCCTCCAGGCGCGCACCGGAAAGATCAGTTCAAAAAAGCCAGGGATGGCCTTTGGCGCCGGGCCCTCTTTGTCGGACCGCGGCCCTGATGCTGATCCAGCCCTCGTGTGCGGCGACCCTTGCGCCCTGTACCGTTGCCCCTCTGTTAACCAGCCGGTGGCAAACGCCATAAGGCTGAGGGCAACGACCGGCCCCATGGCCGGAAGTGCCATAGCCCAGCGCCACCCCAAGGCATCCAAGGCCCATCCAGATAAGACCAACGAACTTGCCACACCAATCCCAAAGAAGGCAGTGTAGAAGGACACCGCGCGGCTCTGATTAGCCTCTCCGAGAAGCCGTTCGGCGAGGATTCGCAGCCCCGGCATGTAGGTTGCGGCGACCCCCGCCCCCAGGAGCAGCTGAAAGACCATCGCCGAGGCAAAGCCCTGGGCAAAGAGCCCAAACCCCAGGGAGGCGGCACTACTTACCAGGCAGCCAAGGGCATAGATTCGGCGTGCATCTCGCCGATCGGTCATCGCCGACCACATAGACACGCTCACCATATAGCCGGCGAAAAACCCGCTGGCGATAAGTCCTGCTTCGGTATTAGAGAGCTGCCACAGGTCCTGTAAATGGGTAAGAGCCACGGCGTAACTCGAGAAGCCCAGCATCGAAAAAATATGGGCTAAAAGCAGGCTAACAAGAATTTTCACGGCCAGATCATTGCATAATCTGGCATGGGTTTGCCGCACACCGTTAATCGCTTCAGGCCTCGGCTTCTCGATCACCTTCCCCAGTACAGTCGCCAACACTTCTTGGCAGACCTTTCGGCCGGTATCACGGTGGGCTTTGTAGCCCTGCCTCTGGCCATGACCTTTGCAATCGCATCAGGTCTGCCACCTCAGGCAGGATTGTTCACGGCGATTATTGCTGGCTTTCTGATTTCAGCGCTAGGTGGCTCCAGTGTCCAGATAGGGGGGCCCGCGGGCGCCTTTATTGTGGTGGTCTATGCCATCGTCGAGCGCTACGGAATCCCCAATCTGCTTATCGCGACGGCCTGCGCTGGTGTCTTAATGGTCATTATGGGTTTTCTGCGCATGGGGGATTTGATACGACTGATTCCTATTTCGATTGTCACCGGGTTCACCAGCGGCATTGCGGTTCTCATTGCGTTGTCTCAGGTCAAGGAGTTTCTGGGTCTTCCTGGCCCGGCCTTGCCTGCCGAGTTCTTCGCCAAGATCAAGGCGATTGCTCTTTTGATTTCGGGAATTGACTGGATCACCTTTACCTTCGGGCTTGCCTGTCTGGCCACCATTTTGCTCTGGCCTAAGAGTTATAACGAGCAGCCTGGGCTTTTGGGCAGGGTTATCTCGCGGCTTCCGGGGAGCCTGATTGCTATCGTGGGCAGCACGGTTGTGGTCGCGATGAGCGGTCTGCCGATCGAGACGATTGGCAGTCGGTTCGGTGAAATACCGCGAGGTCTGCCAACTTTCGAGCTACCGGCTTTCGAATGGGGCACGATCCAGTTTCTTTTCGCCCCAATTATCACTATCGCTCTTCTTGGAGCGGTGGAGTCTTTGCTCTGTGCTCGGGTGGCAGACGGTCTGACCAAGGCGCGACACGACCCGAATCAGGAACTCATGGCCCAAGGGATTGCCAATATTGCGAGCCCCTTGTTTGGGGGGTTCTGCGCAACAGGCACGGTGGCTCGGACCGTTACCAATATTCGGGCGGGGGCGAAGTCGCCAGTCTCTGGCATGGTTCATGCGCTGGCCTTACTTTTAATTGTTCTGGGGGCTGCCCCGCTTGCAGAAGACATCCCGCTGGTAGCGCTCTCGGCAACCGCCCTGGTAGTGGCCTACAACATGGGAGAGTGGCGTATCTTTGGGCGGCTTAGGCAGTACTCGATGGGCTATCGCATCACCCTGCTGTCTACCTTCTTGCTGACAATTGTGGTGGATATCACTGTGGCGGTTGAGGTAGGTATTGGCCTTGCCTGCATCTTTTTTATCTGGCGCATGTCTCAGCTCACCAAGCTTGAGGTTATTAGCGATGCCGAGCGTCATGCACGCGGCATCGTTGCCCCTGAGATACAGGTACAGCGCATCACCGGTGTATTGTTCTTTGGGGCGGTGAGCTGCTTAGAGCCCCTGATGGATCCAAAGCTGGCCCTTCCCAAGACCCTGGTGCTTGACTGTTCAACGCTTCTGGCGATAGACAGCACTGGCGTCGATGCATTGCAGTCTTCGGATGCCTTTCTTGCCGCAAGGGGGGTTACTCTGCACCTTGCGTCAATTCGACCAGAGCCTTTGGCCACCATGACGCGCCTTGGTCTTATTGACGCTATAGGAAGTCATCGGGTTTTTCCTACGCTGAAAGGAGCAATGGGGCTCGACTGAATTGGGAGCAGTGGCCATGATCGTGTGGCCGCCTTCATGGGCCGATTGGCTTTTCTACCAAGAAACTTAGGTATTGCTTATGCTAGATTTCCCGGTATTGTGAAAGGAGTAGGTACCAACATGTCAACAGTAAAACACCCTTTTCATCTGGCGTTTCCGGTCGACGACCTTGCCGAGGCGCGCCGGTTTTATGGGGAGCTTCTGGGCTGCTCGGAAGGCCGTAGCTCTCACGAGTGGGTAGACTTTAACTTTTACGGGCATCAGATCGTAGCTCATCTTTCTAAGGGGGAAGCACGGGGTGCGGGGCACAATGAGGTCGATGCGCACGACGTTCCCGTGCGGCACTTTGGCATTGTGTTGTCTATGCCCGAGTGGGAATCCTTGGCCGAACGCCTGAAAAAAGCGGGTACCAAGTTCATCATTGAGCCTTACATTCGGTTTAAGGGTGAAGTGGGGGAGCAGGCAACGATGTTCTTCCTCGACCCGTCGGGCAATGCCATTGAGTTCAAGGCTATGGCGCATCCAGATCGGTTGTTTGCGAAGTAACTTAGGTTGAGGGCCGCCCGAGCATGTGCTTAGGTTCGGGCCGGTCTAGCCCATGACCGGTCGCCTCCTCGCGGCATTCGCAACGCTCGTCGGCGTCCCGTTCATGCGCTCCCCGGCCCTTCGTGCTTGGTGTGGCAGCTGTGCTTTGTGGTGATATGCGGCAGCTATTTGCGGTGCGCAGCCCGAGGGACTGCAGGGGTTATTTGCGACGGAACGAAGGTGGAGTCGCGAATCCCCTGCAGGGCCCGAGCGATTGCTACTGAGGGCCGCAGTTAGAACCTCTCCACGGCTCCTAACCGTCGCCATTGCCCCACAGGTAGACTGCCCAGCATGATGCGACCAATACGAATGCGCCTGAGGCCGACCACTTTGAGCCCAACGAGTTCGCACATTCGCCGTATCTGACGCTTCTTGCCCTCGCGCAGGGCAAACCGCAGCTGATCTTCGTTCTGCCAGGACACCTTCGCGGGCTTGAGTGCCTTGCCATCGAGCGATAGACCATGGTTGAGCAGGGCCAGTCCCTCGGGGCTCAGTCGTCCTTGTACCCGTACCAGGTATTCCTTTTCGAAGGGAGAGTCTTCCCCTATGAGCTGTCGTGCAATCCGTCCGTCTTGCGTAAGTACCAACATGCCAGTGGAGTCGATATCGAGCCGGCCTGCAGGGGCAAGGCCCCGGGTGTTTAGTCGAACGCCTGTTTTTGCAGGACCTTCTGCCCATTCGTTCTCCGACGTAATTAGGGTGACCGCTTCAGGGTATGCCTTATCGTCGTCTGCATGCGATACGTAGCCCACGGGCTTATTCAAAATTACGGTGACGCGCTGCGCCTGCTGTAACTGAGCGCCTTTGGCGAGGCTTACCGTCTGGCTCGGATGGGCCCGTGTACCGAGCTCGGTTATTACATTGCCGTCCACCAGCACCATTCCCTGTGCAATGTAGAGGTCCGCCTCGCGGCGTGAACAAAATCCGCGTTCGGCAAGAAGCTTGGACACCCGAACAAGGCCGTTTTCGTGAGAAGGGGAGTTTTGCATTTCGAGACGAAGAGGGTATCTCGCAATGACCTAGGCTAGACAATGCGCAGCGAAAAATCCACCGCCTGAACGTCTTTGGTGAGGCGCCCCACCGAGATACGGTCGACTCCGGTTTTGGCAACCGCACGCAGGTCTTCTAAGCCCAGCCCGCCAGAGGCCTCAAGCAGGGCCTGGGCGCTACCCCTACCCGCGTGTTGCTGGGCAATTTTCACCGCCTCGCGCATGGCCTCGAGCCCAAAATTGTCCAGCAAGATACTCTCTGCTCCCGCGTCAAGCGCCTGCCGTAATTCGTCTAACGATTCCACTTCGATTTGAATCGACACGCCTGCATGAAGTGCTCGGGCGGCCTGGAGGGCCGGGGCAATGCCGCCGGCTGCTGCAATGTGGTTCTCTTTAATCAAAATGCCATCCCAGAGGGCTAGCCGCTGATTGCCGCCGCCACCCACTCGAACGGCGTACTTCTGCGCCTGGCGAAGGCCGGGGAGGGTTTTTCGAGTATCGAGTATCTGGCAGCCTTTCGGGTTGGGGCTTGCGCCTTCGATGGCCTGGCGATGCCTACTGGCTGCGGTCGCAGTGGCTGACAAGAGTTGCAGAAAATTCAAAGCAGGCCGCTCGCCCGTAAGCAGCGCCCTTGATCGTCCAGACACCTGGCATACCTTGCTGTTGGCCTGCATGAGCTCACCTTCGGCGTAGTCCCAGTTGATTTTGGCCGCGGGGTCCAGCCGCCGGAAACAGCCTTCGAACCAGTCGCGTCCGCAGAGTACCGCCGACTCACGTACTTTTAAGACGGCCGTGGCGGGCGCGTCGGATATAAGCAAAGCCGTGTGGTCGCAGCGCCCGATATCCTCGCGTAATGCGTCCTCTATGTTACGGGTACGGGCTGCTGCCAGATCTTCGTTAATGGAGAACATGTTGTGGTTCGGCCGTTGTATTGGGACGGTTGTCGTCGGACGGTTGTGGTTGGACCATCATAGTCGGACCGGCAAGCCCGTTGCGGAAAATCCACCCTAATAGACAAACCAATTACGCCGCGCCGATATTCTTCACAAACCCATGCTGCGCGCGTGCGAGCTTATCCGGGTTCTCCGCAATAAACCGCAGCATACGCTCAATACACTGAACCGCCTTGTTACTAATCGCTGGATCAACGAGCACTTCATAAGGGTTAGGGGCGCCACCAAATACCAGACAGTCTCGTAACCCAACCAGGCTGTTCATGGCCATCCAGGGGCAGTGGGCACAACTCTTACAAGTAGCACTGGTACCCGCAGTAGGGGCTTCAATAAGCCGCTTTCCGGGTGCGAGTTGGCGCATGCGGTGCAGAATACCCTGGTCGGTGGCCACAATGTACTCATCGGCTGTTCCCTCTACCACGGCCCTAATCATGGCACTGGTTGATCCCACTACATCAGCGAGGTCGATCACCGCTTTCGCGGCTTCGGGGTGCACTACCACCAAAGCCTTGGGATGTCGCTGCTTCAAGGCGGCGAGCTCGCTGGCCTTGAATTCGTCGTGCACGATACAGTGGCTCTCCCAGTTTAAGAGGTCAGCCCCGGTTTGCTCTTGGATGTATCGCCCCAGATGCCGATCTGGGGCAAATAAAATTTTCTGTCCTTTTTGATGTAGATCGTGGACGACTGCCAGCGCGCAAGACGATGTCACCATGACGTCCGCCCGGGCCTTTACTGCCGCACTGGTATTGGCATAGACCACCACCGTGCGCTCAGGGTGCGCATCGCAAAATGCCGCAAAGTCTTCGGCAGGGCAGCCCAGGTCGAGTGAGCAGGTTGCCTCTAGATCGGGCATGAGAACCGTTTTTTCGGGGGAGAGAATCTTGGCCGTCTCGCCCATAAACCGCACACCGGCTACTACCAGGGTCTGCGCTGAATGCTGCCTACCGAACCGAGCCATTTCCAGGGAATCTGCAACGAACCCGCCAGACTCCCATGCCAGATCTTGTATTGCACCGTCGACATAATAGTGGGCTATGAGGACTGCGTTACGGGCTATGAGCTGCCCCTTGATCTCCGTTAGTAGCGCCTCTTTTCGGCTGCCCTCTACGGGCTCGGGAACTCGTGCCCAGGCCTGGGCTGTGCATACGCTTCCCGCGGCGTTTTGCCGGGGAAAGTCAAACAATACCCGGCCCTGATTAGATGGGGAAGAAGACTGAGACGAGGACTTAGAAAGGTTTTGCATGAGACGAGCAGGCACAAAAGAGATATGGGGCTCACCCACTTCAGCCCGCCAGACTATCAGAATATTGCTCGGGAAGTGCCTGTGGCCCTCCACGGCCCTGAGACTCCTGAACCGCGGTTCAGGTGGGTAGAGTCAGCCAGGTTTCGGGTTCATTCGACGGTGGAACGCTCACGCCCACCCGGCAATTTCTCAGCCCGAGCTCGTAAGCATTGGTTCAGAGAAACAAATGCCATGGCGCCACAGACAGCTTGAGTGTAGGCCTGTTATTTCTATGTCGCAAGCAGAATCGTGGTCAGAGCCTGGGCGTCTTCCACTATGGCATCGGCTCCCCACTGATGAAGAGGTTCGCCGACGCTGCCGAACCCAAAGTTTACTGCCACTGTAAAGCAGCCGGCATTAAACCCACTTTGGATATCCCGGCGATCATCGCCCACATACACCACGGCCTCAGGCGGCAAGTCTATCTGCGAGCAGGCGTGCAATAAGGGGGCGGGGTGGGGTTTTGCATGGGCCGTTGTGTCGCCTGATACACAGACGGCCATACGAGGGGTAAGCCCCAAGGCTGCGACAAGAGGCGTTGTGAACCGGGAAAACTTATTGGTTACGATGCCCCAGGGCAGACCAGCCGCCTCAATGTTACTAACCAGATCCTCAAGGCCCGGCATGAACTGGGTGTGGACGCAGAGATGCTCCTGATATCGGCTTAGGAAGGTTTCTCGCAGCGCGGGGTAGCGGGGGTCGGTATCGCTGACGTCAAGGCCCCTAAAAATCATTCCCCGGGCGCCTTGGGAGGTGAAGGGCCGCAGCACATCAAGTGACAGTGGCTCCAACCCAAAGTCTGCCCTAAGGCTATTTGCGACCGCACCGAGGTCTGCTGAGGTGTCTAACAGCGTTCCGTCTAAATCAAACAAAACTGCCTGTCGGCTCTGAGCCCTCCAGCGCGCCTGCCAGTCGGGGCGGGGCTGCGCCCTAGGCCAGTTATTAGCCTGCAGGTCTGGGTTGTAGGCAAGGTTCTGCGACATAAACAATGCTGCCCTTAGGCTGTGTCTGACTTACGAAAGGCCATGATGTAGTTGACGTCTACATTGCGCCCGAGAGAATAGACCTGGGTAAAGGGGTTGTAGTGCAAGCCCACCATTTGCAGAAGCTGCAGACCTGCCGCCCGTGCGTAGTCTGCGAGCTCCGAGGGCTTTATAAACTTTTCATACTCATGGGTGCCGCGCGGCAATAGGCGCAGAATGTATTCCGCCCCGACGATGGCAAACAGGAAACTTTTTGGGTTGCGGTTCAGAGTGGAAAACACGACGGTGCCACCGGGCTGGGCCAGGGTGGCGCAGGCGCTCACAATGGCCCCGGGGTCGGGCACGTGTTCAAGCATCTCCATGCAGGTTACCAGTGCGTATCGGCCTGGCTCTCTCGCAGCCAGAGCCTCCGTAGCGATCCGCTCGTAGTCTAGCGTCACCCCTGACTCCAGACTATGAAGCTCCGCGACCTTAAGCGGCTTCTCAGCAAGGTCAATGCCCTTTACCGTGGCTCCTTTTTGTGCCATTGCTTCGGCCAGAATGCCGCCTCCGCAACCAACGTCGAGCGCCTTTATTCCTGCCAATGGGCATAAGCCGTCTATCCAGCCTAGGCGCAAAGGGTTGATACGGTGCAGCGGTTTGAAGTCGCTGTTGGGGTCCCACCAGCGACTGGCAAGGGCACTGAACTTAAGAAGTTCGCCCTGGTCGACATTTCCGGCCCGCGGTTCAGCGCGCAATGCGACTTCCTGCAAACTGAACCTCAACCCGGCGGTTGCGGCTACGCCCCTCCGAGGTGGTGTTCGAGGCTGTGGGCTGTGATTCCCCAAAACCTTCGGTAACGATCTTGTCGGCTGGAACCCCTTCTTTAACCAGGAATGCTTTCACTGCCTCCGCCCGGCGTAACGAGAGCGCCATATTGTAGTTTGCAGGCCCTGTGGAGCAGGTGTGGCCCTCAATACGAATCTGCTCGATGGTTGCGCCTTTTGCTTGCGACAAAAGATTGCGCAAGGCGGCCTGGCCTTCAGGCTTTACCGCTGACCGATCGAAGTCAAAAAAGCTGTCTGCCTTATAGGTGACATTCTGCGCGGCAGGCACGACCACCGGAATAGAGGCGGGCGCTGGCGATGGTGTTGGCGGTGTTGCAGCAGCAGGCGCCGGCGGGGCGGGGGGTGGGGGGGCCGGCGCTTGCGCGGGCGCCGGCGGCTTGGCTAGACTGGGGTCGCATTCCTCAGTGGCAAGGCTCTGGGTAAAGTACCCCGTGGTGACACAGAAGCCAAACCCGCTGCGCACCACGGAGCCCGATCCGTCGCGGACATATCCGCTGCCGGGAGGCTGGGCGAGGACCTGCCCCGATGCTAAAAACGTGATCAGGAACGGAACGATAGACTTTGCACTTGCCGGAATTTTCATGGTGAACGCAGACCTTAGGGTGATGGGGAGCGGTGGCGGGGGACTTTTTGAATAATTGAAGAATAGCAAACTAAGGTCGTCAGAGGAACTTGGGTAAAAAGGGTTGCGCCCGCTCAGCTGATCTTTGTTACAATTTGAGGGTAATCTGGGCTAGCGCAATCTAAGGCAGTCCGGTTTAACAGGTGTTTACCACCTTTAACCTTATTCTTTCCCCGATAGCTCAGTCGGTAGAGCGCCGGACTGTTAATCCGTAGGTCCCTGGTTCGAGCCCAGGTCGGGGAGCCACTAGTTCTTGTAGCAGCGCAGTTTATTGACCCCGTATCACTTCCGGCGGTGAAAGTCGTCATGAAGCCATCAATTGCTTTGCAGGCCAAGCGCGCAGTCATACGCTCGATAGTAGAGAGCCACAACGCTCTGAATCCAAGGGTATTTGGTTCAGTCGTCCACGGTGCTGACAGTGATCAGAGTGACCTCGACATCTTAATTGATCCCACCCCGAAAACGTCGCTGATGGATGTAGCAAAAATTCAAGTTGAACTTGAGGCGCTACTGGGTGTGAAAGTTGATGTTCTGACGCCAAAAGCTTTGCCCGAAAAATTTCGTCATGTCGTTCTAGCTGAGGCGGTGCCTCTATGAACAAGGCTTTGCGTCTTATCGACTATCTGGAGCACATACTCTCCGCAATCGAACGGATTGAGCGACATTTAACAGCGTTGATGATGCCGCCTTCCTTAAAAGCGAGTTGTTGCAAGACGCTGTGGCGAGAAATATTGAGGTAATTGGCGAAGCTGCCAATAACATTCAGAGAGTTAATCCTGGCTTCGCTGCCTCGAATTCCGACATCCCCAGGCAGGCTATGTATGCAATGCGAAATCGCCTTTCCCATGGCTATGACAAGATTGATTTCGAAATAGTTTGGAGGACGGTTCGCAATGATCTACCTGGGCTTTATGCGCTTGTAAAAGCCGTGTTGGCGGCCCATAAGAACTAGGACCTTTGGCACTGAGCTAATTTCGAAGGCGAGGTGAGGGGGAATGAATCCCCCCTGTTAACCACAAGATTTATGCTGCTCTTGCCTGCTGGTTTTCGATTACCAGTGAAGGCTCGGTTGCCCCGATGAGAATCTTGCGTGGTTTCTTCTCTTCTGGAATCACGTTTTCAAGGCGTACCACCAAGAGACCACCCACGAGGTCTGCGGCCCGCACTACCACTGTTTCTGCCAGGGTGAATTCGTGCCGAAAGTCTCTGGTGGCGATGCCCCGATGCAAGAACTCCCCATTACGCGGTGTTGCAATTTTGCCGACGATACTGAGCTTGGTGGCCTCTGCGGTGATTTCGATCTCCTCGCGCTTGAAGCCAGCGACAGCCAACTCAATGACGTACTGATTTTCTGACTGCTTAACGATGTTGTACGGGGGATAGTTTGGCGCAAGATTGCCGGTTCCTGACTTTTCCATTTCAGAGAAAGTGTCAAGCAGGCGCTCGAATCCCACCGAAGAGAGAAGCAGGTCACGACCAAATGAATAGTTCATCAAAATACTCCTTTAAAAGAAAGCGAGTTAAAAAGGGAAAGCAAGGCCCCGAAGGCACCTTACATCCCGAAAGGTGGTGATGATTTTTCGGATTTCAAGGCCCCGACCGCTGGCTGCCTATACCCCGATTTTTATCGCGACAAACGCTACCCGGCGTCGCGGACCTCAGCTGGTTGTGCTCTAGACGGCCGCCTCTGATACGGGAAAGTTGAGTTCGATTGTTACTCCGGAGGGGTCTTCGAAAAAGACCTGATGTAGACCGAGATCTGGCACCGTACGTTCGCGGAACGCGATCTTTTCGCGCCCTAAGGTTGCCCGCATCTGAGCAAGGTCTTTGGCAAGAAATGCCAAATGGTCTACAGCCGCACTACCGTGAAGGGTGCCTGGATCTATCTCACCGAGATAGTCGGTGAGCCCCTCAGGATTGTCTGGATCGATGCCAACAATATGCACCACTCCGTAGTCCGCCTCATCTTCGCCGTGGTAGAGCCAGATTCCTGGGAACTTAAAGGCAGGTCGGAATCCTTCTCTAAAGCCTAGCACCTTAGTGTAAAAGTGCCTGGAGGCGTCGATGTCTGTTGTGCGTACCGAATAATGGGCGAGTTTGGTTACGGGCATAAGAACCTCGAAAAGTAGTGATCTCGTTAAGGGGGTCTAGGTTCCAGGGTTTGACGCTGTACCGGGCGTGACTGGCGTGGCGATGGATGGTACCGGTTTGATGAACTGCGGCGCAGTAACGCCCATGGAAACATAGATACTTGTCAGGGCGTCCATGCCAATGTCGGCATTGGCAATCCAGTCGACGGGGACGAAAAGTAGTCCACCGCCAATGGGCACCGGGGCCGTCGGAATAATTACTGCATAACAAAGCTGACTATTCACATATACCGGCTGAGATGACGAGAGTAGGGCAAGTGCGGTAACACCGCTCTTGCCGCCGAACTGGCACCATACCGGTTGCATGCTGTTGAGAGCCTCGTTGTTATCTTTACGAGCAACCAGGTTAAGAAACTGACGGATGGTTTCATAGACGGTTCTAACAACAGGAATTCTGCCAACCAGGCCATCGACAAGGCTATGGAACCATTTCTGCAGACCTTTTTCTACTACGAACCCGAGTACGAAAATCAGGCCGCATACCAGCGCTAGTCCGATGGCATAGCCCGCCCACTCAGACCCAGTTACTCCGAATCCCATAGCAATCAGTATCTTGCCAAATCCGCTGGATGGTCCAAACCACTCGATCGCGATTTTTGCTGTAAAGATGAACAGAACAGCGGTGGCTAAGAGTGGCAGTATCGCGAGGATTCCGGCAATAAAAATCCGCATAATCCGTGGTCGCTGTTGGGGAGAGGGGGTGGTTTGCGTCATTGCGGTGTCGGGGTGGGTTGGGGTGGATGGACGAGGATAAGATTGAATTATGACCTTATTTTTGCCTTGGGCAGCCCTGAGGGGCCTGGGTGATGCCTGCCGGAAGGCTTTGCAGGAGGCGGTGACGGGCTATCGGCTACCCTTTCCAGAGGGCGTGCCCGGGTGCAGGGGGTGAGTGAATTCCCCGTCTTGTTGCAAATGCGAACGAATCTCATTAATATTAGGTTGTCGTGGCTATGCCCAAACTTTCGGGGTAACTCCGTATGCACGGGTGGCATGGTGTCGCAACCAACCTTTTTCTGCTGAGGACTTCATGATTTTTCGCACTCTGGTTGTCTCCCTGGCTTCTGGGCTCTTTCTTTCCGGTGCAGTCACCGCACAACAACAGGTTCTCAACCTGTACTCCTCTCGCCACTACCAGTCTGACGAGATCCTTTATGCCAACTTCACCAAGGCTACGGGCATCAAGGTCAATCGCATCGATGGCAAGGAAGATGAGCTTATCCAGCGCATACGCCGTGAGGGTAGTGCCAGTCCTGCAGATGTCTTTATCACGGTCGATGCCGCAAACCTGCAGGCGGCAGACGACGCAGGCTTTTTTGTCTCAATAAACTCAACACTGATTCGGGATCGTATTCCCATCCAGTTTCGGGGCACGGACGACAGGTGGTTTGGATTTTCTTATCGCGCCCGTACGATCTTTTACAACGTGGATAAGGTTAACCCGGCCGATGTTCAAAACTATGCCGACCTTGCTGACCCAAAGTTTATGGGCAGGGTCTGTGTGCGCTCCGGGGGGCATGTTTACAACCGAAGCCTAATGGCATCGATTATCTATAACCATGGCAATGATAAGGCGTTGTCCTGGGCCAGAGGCGTAGTGTCGAATCTGGCACGTGCCCCCAAGGGTGGCGACACCGATCAGATTCGTGCTGTGGCCGCGGGCGAATGCGATCTTGCCCTAAGCAACCATTATTACTTTGCACGCCTAATGGCCTCAGATAAGCCCGCAGATCAGGAGGTTGTGCGTCGCGTAGGTATTGTCTTTCCGGATCAGAATGGCAAGGGCACCCATGTCAACATTTCGGGGGGAGGCATGCTCAAGACTGCGCCGAATAAGGTCGCTGCCCAGAAGTTTCTCGAGTACCTCACTTCCGATGAGGCGCAGTTTTACTTTGCCAATGGTAACAATGAGTGGCCCGTGGTGAGGTCAGCAAAGCCCAACAACCCCTATCTTGAAAAGCTCGGCGGGTTTAAGGTGGATGGTCTGCGTGCAGGGGCGCTGGCACAATACTCGCCCAAGGCGCAGCAGTTTATCGATCAGGCGGGGTGGCGGTAAATGGGCGCTAGGATCGAAGGGTACGTGACAGCAGAATGACAGGCAGCAGCCCGACCGCGACGATTATCAAGGAAGGGGTTGCAGCCTCGGCGAGGCGTTCATCAGCGGCCAGAATGTAGACTTGGGTGGCTAGAGTTTCGAAGTTAAAAGGCCGTAGCACGATAGTAGCGGGCAGCTCTTTCATGACATCCACAAACACCAGAAGCATGCCTGAGATGATTCCCCCCGAGAGCAGTGGGATGTGTACCCGGGCGAGCAGGCCAATTCCTTTTTCGCCAAGGCTGCGGGCCGCCTCGTCAATGCTTGGTCGTAACCTTGAGAGGCTGGCCTCAATGGCGTTAAGCGCTACTGCAAGAAAACGGGCAAGGTAGGCAAATACGAGTGCGATTGCGGATCCGGTGATTACCAGCCCTATGTCTTCTGCGAGATGCCTCTGCGCCCAATTGATAAGCAGGTGATCAAGAGCGGTCAGCGGGATCAGTGCGCCCACGGCGATCACAGTGCCCGGGACCGCATAACCCAGTGCGGCAAACCGTTTAACGCTTGTGGTAAGTCGGCCAGGATGGAGCCGGCCCGCATAACCGAGCAAAAGCGCTACCCCAAGGGTGAGCAGGCTTGCCGTCACCGCCAAAACAAGGCTGTTTCCCGCAAGGGATAGATACTTCATGCCAAACTCTCGATCGCCCTCACTAGCGGCCATGGACAGCAGAAGGCCTGCAGGGAGAACGAACCCTCCTATTAGGGGCACGGAACAAAGCGACCAGGCCAGGATCGCGCGCGGAATTGACAACACGGGCCGTGGTCGTGGTCTTCCCCCTTTGTCATCGAAAGTGGCCCGCCCTCGGCTTGCCCGCTCTAGAACCAGAGCCAGCGCAACCACACCCAAAAGACTCGCGGCAAGTTGCGAGGCCGCCACGGGGTCGCCGAAGCTGTACCAGGCGCGGTAGATGCCTGTTGTAAAGGTGGGTACGCCAAAGTACGAGACCGCCCCAAACTCCGCAAGGCTCTCCATGACCACGAGGGCGACTCCTCCTGCCACTGCCGGTCGTGCCAGCGGAAGCGCGACTCGAAAAAACGCCTCTCTGGGGCTACATCCGAGGCAGCGAGCCGCGTCAATAAGAGATGCGGACCGTTCTACAAAGGCCGCTCGCGCCAGAACGTATACATAGGGATAAAAGACTAGACTGAAGATAACGATGGCGCCCGGTAGCGATCGAATTTCGGGAAACCAGTAGTCGCTGCGTGTCCAGCCAAACCAGTCCCGCAGCTGCGTCTGAAGAGGGCCTGCGTACTGGAAAAAATCGGTGTAGGCATAGGCAATGACATAGGTGGGCATGGCCAGAGGTAGCAGCAGTGCCCATTGTAAAAAGCTTTGCCCCCTGAACCGATACATGGCGACTATCCAGGCAGTGGCTGTTCCGAGCACGGCCGCACCAAGCCCCGCACCTAGAGCCAGAGCGACACTATTGAAAACGTAGTCGCCCAGTACCGTGCTGACCAGATGAGACCAGACGCCCCCGGAAGCTGTCTGCAATGCATGAAACACGATGCTGATCACGGGCATAGACACCAGCAGCGCCATGAAAATCGCGGTAATGAGCAGGGGAGGGTATCGGGTTCGGTAGGCAGTCATGCAGGCCAGCACTGAAGGGTATCGAGAACAACCGATAAGACGATGGCTGGGATTTTCAAATTATTGCCCGTTCAATTTATTGCCAGCCCCCTTATTGTAAAATAGAATTATTCGCATTTGTTTAGATGGTTCTTCCGTCCCGAGACCAGACTCCCTTGTTTCTTCCAGACTGTGGTTCTGAATGACACTCGCGCTGCAAGTCAGATCACTCGCCCATCGCTTTGGCTCTAAAGAAGTGCTCAAAGGGGTGAGCTTCGCACTGGCCGCTGGAGAGCTTGGGTGTCTACTGGGCCCCTCGGGCTGCGGTAAGACCACAGTACTTCGCCTCATAGCAGGATTCGATGCGCCCACCGAGGGCGAGATCTATCTCGATGGGCAGCAGGTCAGCATCTCTGGCAAGGTAGAGCCCCCAGAGGCTCGCAAGATCGGCATGATGTTCCAGGACTATGCCCTGTTCCCCCACCTTACGGTGGCAGGCAACATCGCCTTTGGGCTGCGACATCTTGACCCCGATTCCCGGGCAGAGCGTCTGGCGGTAATGTTGGAAACAGTGGGCCTCACGGGGCGGGCGCATGCCTATCCCCACGAGCTTTCCGGCGGGCAGCAGCAGAGGGTTGCGCTGGCCCGGGCTATAGCCCCCCAGCCTCGGCTGCTGCTGCTTGATGAGCCTTTCTCTAACCTCGATGTCGTGCTTCGCGAGAAGCTTGCCTTGGAGGTTCGTGAGATTCTTAAGAACGAAGCAATTACCGGACTTCTTGTGACCCATGACCAGTTTGAGGCCTTTGCCATTGCCGATGTCGTGGGCGTGATGACCGATGGTGTGATTCAACAGTGGGATACCCCTTACAACCTGTACCACGAGCCGCACACCCGATTTATTGCAGACTTTATCGGCCAGGGAGTCTTTCTGCCCGGGAAGGTTCTTTCGGGTGACCAGATAGCGATTGAACTTGGCAACCTTGCAGCTGGCAAGGCAAGCGAATACGAGGCAGGGGCTCAGACGCTTTTTCATACCGGAGACACGGTTGAGGTGCTGATTCGCCCGGACGATATCGTGCATGATGATGACAGTCTGATGGTCGCGGAGGTGGCGCGTAAGGCTTTTCGGGGTGCGGAGTTTATCTATACTCTGAGGCTTCCGAGCGGTGCCCAGGTGCTCGCCCTCGTGCCGTCGCACCATAATCACGCGGTGGGCGAGAAGATTGGCATCAGGCTCGAGGTTGACCATGTGGTGGCCTATCGCCGTTAGCTCTGCAGATACCGTCCCCCGAAAAGAGTGAGGAGGCCTAGCAGGGCAAGCAGGGATGCTGCAATTGCCCGAATGAGCCTCAAGGGGATCTTCGTGGAGAGCCTTTCGCCGGCAAATACCGCGGGCACATTGGCGATCAGCATGCCTATCGTGGTACCGATCACGACAACAACGGGTAGCGCGTAGTGGGCCGCCAGTGCCACAGTGGCAATCTGTGTTTTATCCCCCATTTCTGCGAGAAAAAAGGTAATGAAGGTTGTACCAAATACCCCCCAGCGCGTGGCGGTGCTGGTATCGGTATTCTCAAGCTTGTCGGGTACAAGGGTCCATATGGCCATGGCAAGAAAGCCCAAGCCCAGAATCCAGCCTAAAAGCGCAGGGCTAAGCAGGGTGGTAATCCAGGCGCCTAGGGCTCCAGCAACCCCATGGTTGGCAAGGGTAGCCAGAAGAATACCCAGAATGATTGGCCGTGGCGCCTTGAACCGAGCCGCGAGGACAAACGCCAGCAACTGTGTCTTGTCGCCGATTTCGGCCAGTGCAACAACTCCAGTTGAGACGAGCAAGGCTTCCATACCATCCCGATAATTACGAAAAGCTAGGATATCCTTGCCTCATGACTTTTCCCATACGGCGTATTGCGCAGGCTTTATCGTCTGCGTTTCTGATCGTCAGTGCCTCGCCCTCGAGCCAAACCTATGCCTCTGGCCCGACCCAGGTGGCCACCGGCGTTGCCTTGCAGGTCGATCGTCTTTCGCGAGTCGTGCAGACTTCCGAACACGATGCTTTTGCAGAAGTCATGTCGCTCAATGCCGCCCGGCTTGCGGTTGAGTCTGCGGGGGTGGTGCGTGACTGGCATGCAGATGTCGGTAGTCGGGTTCAGAAGGGCGATCGGTTGTTGTCTTTAGATGACCGAGATGCCCAGCTTGACCTTGCCCAGGCGAAGGCACAGGTCGAGGCCGCCCAAGCCCGGCTGGCGCTTGCCGATGCACAGTACAAAAGAGCCGAAGGGCTGGTGGCCCAAGGCTTTTTCTCGCAAGAGGCGCTCTTGCAAAGGGCAACAGAAAGGGCGCTTGCCCAGTCCGATTTTGCTGCGGCAAATGCCCGAGCAAACCTTGCTCAGCGGGCAATTGAGAAGACCGTATTGCATGCGCCCTTCGCGGGAGTGGTACTGGAGCGATTTGCCCAGAAAGGAGAGACCCTTGCAGCAGGTTCGGTCGCCTTTTTACTCTCAGACCCGGTTTCTGTGGAGGTTGAGGCCCGCCTTTCCGCAGAACAGGTGCAGAGCCTCAGAGCCGCCCGTTCGATCGTATTTCGGTGGGCCTCGGGGGAGTCGCAGCTGCGCATTCTTCGCATTAGTGATGTTGCCCTGATGCCTTCGCGAGCCCAGACGGTGCGCCTCGGTCTGCTTCCCGCTGGTCAACGCCCGCTATCGGGTGTCACGGGGAAGCTTGTCTGGAAGGGCGCTCAGTCGGAGATACCCCGCGCAGTATTGGTTCGTCGCGGGTCGGCTCTGGGAATTTTCGTGCTGAGCAAAACGGCGCAGTCGTACATCGTGCGCTTTGTACCATTACCGTTTGCGCAGGAGGGGCGGCCTGCAGGGCTTGATAAGGTCGCAGGCTTAGAAGCCGGCTCGCTTGTAGTGGTGCGGGGTCAGGATAGTCTGCAGGATGGCCAGCAAGTGGATGCCGGTCTCGTGCGCGTTCAGCCTTAACTCCGTACGCGAGAGATCGCAGCCCGCACGTGACCTTCTTTCAGGCGCTTCTCAGTAACCGACCACTGGCCAATATTGCCTTTGTGGTCGTGCTGCTTCTTGGGCTGATGAGTTTTCTATCGATGCCCCGAGAGCAGGATCCCGAGATCAACTTTAACTGGGTTGCGATCAGCGCAAATATGCCAGGCGCGAGTGCCGAGGATGTCGAGCGCCTGGTGGTGAACCCCCTGGAAGACGCGATCAGCAATGTTTCCGATATCCGGTTTGTCTTATCAACTGCGCGCGAAGGAGTAGCCACACTTCTTGTTCGTTTTCAGGAGTTATCTGACGCAGCCTTTGATAAGCGGATGAATGATCTTCGGCGGGAGATTCAGAATAAGACAGGTAGCGAACTGCCCCGAGAGGTTAAAGACCCTGTAGTGACGGAGATCACGACCTCCAATGGCTTTCCCACAGCCTCGCTCATGCTCACGGGACAGGCCGACGATGAGGTTCTCAGACGCAATGCCCGCCGGATCAAAACGGATATTGAGCGCATCAAAGGGGTGGATCGTGTCTTCGCCTCGGGGTTACGCGACGCGGAGGTTTTGGTAAGCCCCAGCCCCCAGGCATTAGCGGCTCGCGGGCTTACGGTGCTGGATCTTGGTGACGCTTTATCTGGATACTGGAGGGATACTGCTGCCGGAAGCCTGACTACGCAGGATGGCGCATGGGTAGTAAGCCTTAAGGGTGTACAGACCGATCCACAGGCCTTGGCAGAACTGCGCATCGCCGTCGCGGGGGCATCTGGCTCTCGCCTCGCGCAGTCGGTTAGGCTGGGCGATGTTGCCCGGGTGGAGCGGTCACGGGCGCCTGCAGAGCAACTAGCCTCCTCAGACGGGCAGACCGCTATTTTGTATTCTGTTACCAAGAAGTCGCGTGTAAATACGCTGCACCTAGTCGAGCGTCTGGATGGCTACATTGCCTTACAGAATGAGCAGCTCAAGGCTCAGGGTCTTTCGCTGGTACTCACCGATGACCAGACTGTGCCTACCCGCGAGGCTATCGATGTGATGCAGCGTAATGCCTTACTGGGCATGCTGCTTGTATTGGCAGTCTGTTGGCTATTTCTGGGTGCTCGGATCAGTGTGATCGTGGCCCTGGGTATCCCGTTTTCTCTGCTAGGTTCTTTCGCGGTACTCGGTGCCTTAGGCTACACCCTGAATGTCTCAGTACTGCTGGGTGTGGTCATTGCACTGGGTATGATCGTTGACGATGCCGTGGTGATTGTCGAGGCGATTTATTATCGGATCATGCGCGGTGCCCAGGCGGTGCAGGCGAGCATCGATGCCGTGGCTGAGGTATGGAAACCGGTGCTTGCGTCTGTGGTGACCACTATTGCGGCGTTTTTGCCATTGATGCTGCTTCCGGGAATTGTTGGAAAGTTTATGTTTGTGATCCCTTTTGTGGTCACGCTAGCGCTTTTAATCTCACTTGCCGAGGCATTCTGGATTGCTCCGGTGCACGTCTCGTCGTTGGGGGTGTCTCGCCCGGCACCGGGATCGCTCGCTCTGACGAGTCATCCTGCCTGGCGGGTTCGATTCAATCGGATGCTACGCCTTCGGTATGGTCAGCTTCTGGTTAAGGTCTTACGGCGGCCAAAGGCCTCCGCGGTTGCGGCCCTGGCGAGTCTGGCCCTCGCGGTAGGGCTGGTGGTAACCGGACTGGTGCGCGTACAGTTTTTTGCCTTTGATCCTATTCGTCTTTTCTATGTAAATGTAGACATGCCTGCCGATGCCACCTTGTATGAGACCCTCGCAGAGACGGAAGCGGTCGAACAGGCGGTACGTCGTCAGCTTGCAGGAGTCGGCCCGGGACTAGAGGCACGCGCGGTAACCGCAACGGCCGGCTTGAAGTTCACCGATACCGAGCAGATCTGGGGAGATGCCTATGGCCAGGTCACTGTCTCCCTGCAGCCTCGATCGGAGGCCTCGCGGGATGTTCAGGTGGTTGTTGAAGAGATGCGTAGCGCTATCGAGGCTCTGCCGGGTCGGGCGAACAAAAGCTTTACGGTGATCTCGGGTGGTCCGCCTTCGGGAAAGCCCATTAACGTAAAGGTTAGGGGTGATCGTTTCCCTGAAATAGAGGCGGCGGTTGCTGCGGTCAAAGACATTGTCCGCAGGGTGCCTGGGGCTACCGATATACAGGATGATGGGCAGCCAGGCCGGCCGCAGCTGCAGCTGGTTGCGGATACCCAGGCCCTTCAGCAGATGGGGCTGTCTGCGGCCCAGCTCGCGCGACTGGTGCGGCTTAGTGTGGATGGCGAGGTCTTGTCGTTTACGCGTGATGAGGGCGATCGGATTGCCCTGCGAATTCGGTCTGCCGACTCGGTCCCGGGCGACCCGGTGCGCCGGGGTCTTGAGGACCTGCTGACCCAGCAGATAGCCTTGCCCGGGGGCGGGCTGGCCCGACTCGGGGATATGGTTGAGGCCGACGTAGTGCCCGGCCGAGGCGCTATCCGGCATTACAACCTAAGACGTACCGTGACGGTAGAGGCCAACCTGGACAAAGACCAGACCGACACCAGGGCTGCGAACCAGTTTATCGCGCAGGAATGGGACAAGATTCGTGGTCAGCATCCGGGAATTGACCTTGATTTCTCCGGGGAACTTGAAGACATCGAAGAGAGCCTAGCGGCCATGCAGTCGTTGTTTCTCTTGGGAATCGGCCTGATCTATCTCATTTTGGCAGCCCAGTTTAAAAGTTACTGGCAGCCTTTGATGGTCTTGGTGTCGGTACCCTTGGCCTTTACGGGGGTGGCCTACGGCCTTGCAATCTCACAAAATCCCTTATCGCTCTACACCCTGTATGGCGTTATCGCCTTGTGCGGTATTGCTGTGAATTCGGCCATCGTGCTCATCGATGCCGCAAATACCCGACTTGTCGCAGGCCTGTCGGCAACTCATGCGGTTATTGGGGCAGGGCGCAGACGAGTCGTTCCGGTTCTGATTACCGCCACCACCACAATTGCCGGGCTCTTTTCACTTGCCTTTGGGCTTGGAGGAAAGAGTCTTCTCTGGGGGCCGGTTGCAGCAAGTATTGTCTGGGGCCTCGCGGTCTCGACTCTTTTGACGCTTTTCGTAGTGCCGCTTCTATATCTGCTGTTCATGCGGCCTAGGGCAGCCCCCAAGGGGCTGCCCACTAGCCTGTGGCATTTTCCTTCTCTGCGGCGGAATCGGTGAAGTCGCTGTAGTGCACATAGGTGCGTTTCATGTACCACTCAAAAAATGACCAATAGCTCTGCGCCGGGTATTTGGGTGGCGCGTCTTTGGGAAGGCAACTGGGCAGACACTCCGCAACTGCCTCTAGGTTGGTATTGACAAAGCAGGCAAACGAATAGCGATCGTTGTCTTTTGGTGGCAAGACACGGTGGGGCGTTGCGCGGAACCGTTCGTTGGACCAGCGCGCTAGAAATTGCCCGGTGTTTACGATGATTGCGTCTTTGGGTACGATGGGCCAGAACCACTTCTTATCGGTGTCGAGAATCTGAAGACCCGCCTCTCGAGCGGGGGGTAGAAATGTCATGAACCCGGTGTCGGCATGGGCGCCGAGCCCAAACTCATTGTTCTGTACAAAGTCGACCTTGGGGTACTTTGCGATACGAAGATAGCAGTAGGGGTCGGTAAAGAAAGGCTTGAAAAATCCCGGTTGCAGATTTAGCGCCTCTTCCCAGACCGGGAGCAGTCGTACACCCAGAGCCTTAATAGCCTTCATATATTGGCTGACCGATTTACGAAATCCGGGAAGATCGTCTTCGTTGGGCCAGGGAGTGGGGCCATAGAACTGCGTACCCTTTTGAACCTCGGGATGTTCGGCGGGGAAGTCGGTAGCCACGACAAAGCACTCGACGCTGTCAAGCTTGGTATGTGCGTGATAAGACGAGTGGGTAATGATGGTGGCCTTTGACGGCACGAAGCCCTTTTGATCTCGGGTGACCTGAACCGCCATTTTCTGATCAATGCTAAGGGCATCATGGAAGCGCCGTGACTGCCGCTCCATGTCGTCAATTAGGGCTTTGTCGATGCCGTGGTTTACGATGCAGAAAAACCCTAGGTTCTCACAGGTATGCCGCCAGTCTGACGCGATGCAGGTTGCAGCCCCTGGCTCTCCGCGCATGAGGGGCCCGAGATCGACGACTGGGATGGCCCTGTGGTCGGTGTTTGCAGCCCGCGCATCCTGACCGTGTGCCGTGTCCAGGGCAGTGATTTCCCGAATATCTCCCATGTTTGTCTCCTTGCATGTTTTAGTAGGCGTAGCATTGCACTATGCGCGAAATTAATCTTTCGATCAATAAGCGCATTGGTGAGTCTGATGACTTTTCAGGGTCTTGCCAATAAGTTCTTAGCGATTAAGTCATGAATTGCCCCGAGGGGCAAGGTTTTTTCTGGAAGGATACGACTTGGATATGCCGAAGCAGATCGTTGGGGTGATTGGCCTGGGAATCATGGGTTCCTCCTATGTGCGAAATCTCCTGAAAAACCAGTTCCAGGTTGTCGGTTTCGATGTTGACTCCGCTAAGGCGTCTGTTTTGGCCGGGGAGGGCATGCAGTTGGCCAAGTCGAGTGCCGATGTTGCGCGGCGGGCCAACGAAATCATCACCTCTCTGCCCAGTCCGCAGGCACTGCATGATGTTGCAATGGAATTGGCTGCAATGGGGGAGCGCATCTCCGAGGTAGTGGTCGCGGATACCTGTACCCTGGCGATGACCGACAAACAGCAGGCGCGCGACATCCTGCAGGCAGCCGGAGGCATGCTGCTTGACTGCCCCGTGAGTGGTACCGGTGCACAGGCCGTTAAAGGAGATCTGATCGTCTATGCCAGCGGCGAGGAGTCGGGTATCGCGCGCATGGTGCCTGCGTTTTCGGCCATAGGCAGACTCACCCATTGCCTGGGTGATTTTGGAAACGGTTCAAAGATGAAGTATGTCGCCAATTTGTTGGTTGCGATTCATAACGTCTCTGCTGCCGAAGCGTTCGCATTTGCCCAGAAGGCGGGAGTTACCCCGGAATCAGCCTATAAGGCAGTCTATGGCGGGGCAGGAAGCTCGCGTATTTTTGAGGTACGCGGGCCGATGATGGTGGCCGGTGATTACCTCACGGGGCTTTCTGCAACCCACCGCCTGATGCACAAGGACTTATCGATTATTGGGGCCTACCTAGATGCCCTTGGCGCGGACACCCCTCTTTTTCGTATTGCGGCACAGGTGCACGAGCAGGCGATAGCCCAGGGGTTTGAGATGCAGGACACCGCTTCGGTGTGCGCGGTCATGGAAAGGCGCAACGGCATCGCACGTTAGCGCGGAGTGCGGTCTGAAGTGGGGCAACCCGCCTCCACTGTAAGATAACGTGTCATGGCAAGCTCGTCGCTTAGTCGGTTTCAGGTTTTGTCGGCGGGAATTTTCTCGTTACTGCTGACGCTTGGCGTCGCAAGGTTTGCATACACACCGCTGCTGCCACTTATGCAGGAACAGGCGGGCCTGGGTATCGCGGAAGCGGGCTGGCTGGCCGCCATAAACTATGCGGGCTACCTTACGGGGGCTCTGGTGGCCTTTGTCGTTACCGACCTGCATTTCAAGATGCGACTCTTTCGTTGGGGCCTGGTCATGGCCGTGGTCAGTACCGCTATGATGGGGATGAGCGAAAACCTTGTGCTCTGGATGCTGGCACGGTTTCTGGCGGGGCTGAGCGGAACAGCGGGAATGCTGCTGGGAACCGGGCTAATCTTAAACTGGCTCATACGCCACAACCTGCGTAGCGAACTGGGATTTCATTTTAGTGGCATTGGGCTCGGCATGATCGGCGCTGCCGTGGTAGTCGAGGGTCTCAGCCCTGGCTTCGACTGGCAGGCGCAATGGTATGTCTTTACGGCTATTGCCCTGGTGCTTCTTATACCCAGCCTAGCCTGGTTTCCCACTGTAGACACCAGCCCCTTTGATCAGACAGGCCAAAGACTCGAAGACCGTCCGCCATCAGTCGCTGCGCTGCGATTGTTTATGGCTGCCTATTTTTGTGCAGGCGTGGGCTTTGTGGTGAGCACCACCTTTATTGTCGCTATCGTAAACCGCCTTGCGGGTCTCGATGCGATGGGAAATATTGCGTTTATTGCGATAGGGGTTGGTGCTGCCCCCGCCTGTATTGTCTGGGATCTCGTTGCCCGCCGTATTGGCACCCTTGATGCACTGATTCTCGCGGCCCTTTTGCAGGTTCTGGGGATACTCACACCCGTGTTCTCGCATGGCCTGGTGACCAATCTTGTGGGCGCGGTTATCTTTGGTGCTACCTTCGTTGGCATGGTGAGTCTTGTACTCACCATGGCCGGGCGCTACTACCCAACGCGTCCTGCAAAGATGATGGGCAAGATGACGCTGGCCTATGGGCTAGCCCAGATTCTCGCCCCCGCAGCGACGGGGCTCTTGGCAGAGAAAACGGGCGATTACCGCGTGGGGCTTATTTGGGCCGCGGCTACCATGGTTGTGGGAAGCGTATTGCTAGGCATGCTGCGGGGCCGACAGAAAGATTCCCTTGTGCAAGAGTCTGGTTAGCTTTCTTACTGCTCAGTCTTCCACTGGGGAATACGCCAGTCACGAAGCACTGCCGCCACGCGCATCAAGGTGGCTGAGGATGCGCCCAGTAGCAGGCAGAGCCATTGCTCAAGTCCGAGTCCGATGGCATCGGGCAGCTGCATAGCCCGTTCGGTAAGTGCTAAGTGCCTACCCCTGAGAAAAATGAGCGAGCCCAGTGCGAGCGCAAGTACCAGCCAGAGTAGTTCGCTATGTTCCACCCAAAAGAGCGGCCGGCGATCAAGTAGAAAGTCGCGTAGGGTGCCGCCGCCGAATGCCGCCAGGCCAGCAACCGCAGTTACGCCAACGGCATCCATGCGACGCCGGGCCGCTTCGATGATGCCTGACAGGGCAAAGGCCGCAATTCCAATAACTTCCACAGCATAAAGGGCTGCACCGATTACAGAGGCGTTCATATAGAGGAGTACCTGGGGCTGAGCCGAAAGGCTCAGGCTATCTATTCCATAGCCATAAAGAATTGGCCCAGGCTCGATGTTTTAAATAATCTATCAATGTATTTTTTCAAAAGGAGAAACCTATGACAAGTTCGGCACAGTGTCCCGTAATGCACGGGGGGAACACTACCAGCGATCAGAGCCCCATGGCCTGGTGGCCCAAGACGCTTAACCTCGACATTTTGCACCAGCACGATACCAAGACCAATCCGCTCAAGGGCTTCAACTATCGTGAAGCGGTTAAAAAGCTTGACGTTGCTGCGTTAAAGAAGGACCTCACCGCCCTGATGACTGACAGCCAAGACTGGTGGCCAGCGGACTGGGGCCACTACGGTGGTTTGATGATTCGGATGGCCTGGCATGCAGCAGGAACCTACCGGGTTTCTGATGGTCGCGGTGGCGGCGGCACGGGGGCGCAGCGTTTCGCTCCCCTGAATTCCTGGCCTGACAATGCCAACCTTGACAAGGCTCGTCGTCTGCTTTGGCCGATTAAGAAGAAGTACGGCAACAAGCTCTCTTGGGCTGACCTTCTTATTCTGGCTGGAAACGTCGCCTATGAGTCTATGGGCTTGAAGACCTACGGCTACAGCTTTGGCCGTGAAGACATATGGCATCCTGAGAAAGACATCTACTGGGGCTCTGAGAAAGAGTGGCTTGCAGCCAATCGCTACGAAGGTGCTGGTGAGAACCGTGAGTCGCTGGAGAATCCGTTGGCCGCAGTGCAGATGGGCCTGATCTATGTGAACCCCGAGGGTGTGGGCGGCAAGCCCGATCCCTTACGCACGGCCCACGATGTGCGCGTGACCTTTGCCCGTATGGCGATGAATGATGAGGAGACCGTTGCCCTTACTGCTGGTGGCCACACGGTGGGTAAGGCCCACGGCAATGGCAGTGCTGCTGATCTTGGTCCGAGTCCAGAGGGTGAAGAGGTTGAGGCACAGGGCCTGGGCTGGCTCAATAAAAAGGGCCGTGGTGTGGGGCGTAACACCGTGACCAGCGGCATTGAGGGCGCATGGACCACGCATCCGACCCAATGGGATAACGGCTACTTTCAACTGCTTTTGAACTACGACTGGGAACTGAAAAAGAGCCCGGCGGGGGCCTGGCAGTGGGAGCCCAAGAATATTAAGGAAGAAGACAAACCGGTGGGTGTGGAGGATCCTTCGATCCGCTACAACCCGATCATGACCGATGCAGACATGGCCATGAAGATGGATCCTGCGTACCGCAAGATCTCTGAGAAATTCTACAAAGATCCCGCTTACTTCTCAGAAGTCTTCGCCCGCGCATGGTTCAAGCTGACCCACCGCGACATGGGGCCGCGTACCCGTTACATTGGACCCGAAGTGCCCAAAGAGGACCTGATCTGGCAAGACCCGATTCCCGCCGGCAATAGTAAGTACGACGTGGCTGCCGTGAAGGCCAAGATTGCTGCGAGCGGCCTCTCGATTGCGGAGATGGTTGCTACTGCATGGGACAGCGCGCGCACCTTCCGTGGCTCCGACTACCGCGGTGGCGCCAACGGTGCCCGCATTCGTTTGGCTCCCCAGAAGGACTGGGAGGGCAACGAGCCCGCCCGCCTCTCAAAGGTGCTCGGCAAGCTCGAGGCGATTGCCAAAGAGACCGGTGCAAGCGTGGCCGATGTCATCGTTCTGGCTGGCAATGTCGGTATTGAGCAGGCGGCCAAGGCCGGCGGTGTTAATGTCACCGTGCCTTTCCATCCTGGCCGTGGCGATGCCACCCAAGAGCAGACCGATGTCGAGTCCGTGGGCGTTCTTGAGCCCCTGGCCGACGGCTATCGCAACTTTGCGAAGAAGTCTTATGCCGTGATGCCCGAGGAGATGCTGCTCGATCGCACCCAGCTCATGGGCCTCACTGCCCAAGAAATGACTGTTTTGGTCGGGGGCATGCGGGTACTCGGCACGAACTTCGGCGGCACCGCCCATGGCGTGTTCACCGATCGTGTGGGGGTCTTGAGCAACGACTTCTTTGTCACCCTTACCGACATGTCTTATGACTGGAAGCCCACTGGCAAGAACAGCTACGACATTGTTGCGCGTAAGACAGGCAAGGCGAAGTTCACTGCCACCCGTGTCGACCTGGTCTTTGGCTCGAACTCGGTCTTACGTTCGTATGCCGAGCTCTATGCCCAGGATGACAACCAGCAAAAGTTTGTCGAGGACTTTGTCGCGGCCTGGGTTAAGGTGATGAACGCCGACCGGTATGACCTGAAGGTGTAACACCCGCAGTAATCGCATCTTCCAGTGTCTGCCACTCGGCGGACACTGCCTGAAGATGACGGTGTTTTACGTGGCCGTATCCTCGAATCTTCTCGGGGATACGGGCCCATTGCACGAAAGATTCCAGAGTATCGGCACGAAGCTGCGGCAATGCTTTTAAGACGGTTGCCTCATAGCGGCTGATGAGCGCGCGTTCAGTGCGTCGTTCCTCGGAATAGCCAAAGACATCCAGCCTACTGCCCCTCAGAATTTTCAGCGGTGTAAGAAGCCGCATGGCAAACCGCACCCAGGGGCCATACCGAGACTTTACGAGCTCACCCTTGTCATTGCGCCGTGAAAAAAGCGGCGGCGCCAGATGGTGCACGATGCGAAAGTCGCCCTCAAACTGGTTCTTGAGTTCGGCAATAAATTCTGGACGGGTATGCAGGCGCGCGACCTCGTACTCATCTTTATAGGCCATGAGCTTAAAGAAGTACCGGGCCACTGCCTGGGCAAGGCGTTGGGTACCGGTTGCCTGTTGCTCTGCTGCAGCCACCCGCTGCACGAGTGACTGGTAGCGGGCCGCATAGGCGGCGTTTTGGTAGTCGGTGAGAAAGGCCACGCGGCGATTGATGAGCGACGCGAGGGTCTCGGGCGCTGTAATTTGAATGGGCTGTACCGATGACTGGGTCTGTGCCTTATGGCCTGAGAGCATTGTGCGCACGGCCTCGGGCGCATGGGCGAGCTGTTGACCCCATGCAAAGGCCTGCTGGTTGCGCTCCACCTGTACTCCGTTAAGGGCCATAGCCTGAAGAATGGTTTCGCGCAGAAGCGGTACCCAGCCCTTTTGCCAGGCAAAGCCCAAGAGCATGGGGTTGGCATAGATTGCGTCCCCTAGAAGCGCCACAGACATGGCCTGGGCATCAAACCCGGCAATATGGTCGGTGCCTGCCGCGCGCGCGAGGGACGAATGGCAGGCCTGCACAGGAAACTGCCAGTCGGGCCTCGAGATGAATTCCGCGGTGGGCGTGTGATGCTCGTTGAGTGCAATACGGGTGCGGCCTGTCTGCATCATGGCAAGGGTGGTGGTGCCTGCTGCCACAATGCCATCGCAGGCTAAGATCAGGTCGGCCTTGGCCATGTCGATCTTGGTGGCAGCAATCGCATCGGCAGAGCCTGCCACCTGAATATGACTCCAGGTGGAACCTCCCTTCTGCGCAAGCCCTGCAGAGTCCTGGGTAACCACCGCCTTGCCTTCCAGATGCGCGGCCATGCCCAGTATCTGGCCGATGGTAATGACCCCCGTACCCCCAACGCCAGCGGCCACGATTCCGTAGGCCTGGGCGGCAGAGGGCAGGACCGGCTCTGGGGGTGGGGGCAGGGCGCTGAGTTCGGGAGCCGCGCTCGTTACGCCATCTGCCGTCTTACCCGGTTTTTTGCGGGTAGCGCCCTCAACCGTCACAAAACTAGGGCAGAAGCCCTTCAGGCACGACTCGTCTTTATTGCAACTGCTGAGGTTGATCGCGCGTTTGCGGCCAAAAGGTGTCTCTTTGGGTTCCACCGAGAGGCAGTTGCTCTGGGCGGAGCAGTCGCCACAGCCCTCACAGACCAGGTCGTTGATAACGACAAATCGGTCGGGATCGGCAAGCCGCCCGCGCTTTCGCCGACGACGTTTTTCGGTGGCACAGGTCTGATCGTAGACGATGACCGTGGTACCAGGAACCTCACGCAACCGCCTCTGTAGTCGGTCGAGTGCGTCGCGGTGCAGCACCGATACCCCAGCATCGAGCGGGACGCCCGCGTACTTTTCGGGCTGGTCGGTGACTACGGCCACTTCGCGTACGCCCTCGGCAAGACAGCTTTTCACGATCTGTGGCACCGAGAGCCCTTCGGGCCGCTCGCCAACCTGCTGGCCTCCGGTCATGGCCACGGCATCGTTGTAGAGAATCTTGTAGGTGATGTTGACGCCCGCGGCCACGGCCTGTCGAATGGCCAGAGATCCGCTGTGAAACCAGGTGCCATCGCCAATATTGGCAAAGACGTGGCTCTCGGAGATGAACGGCGACTGGCCCACCCAGGGCACGCCTTCACCCCCCATCTGGGTGAACGTGGTGGTGCTGCGGTCCATCCAGAGCACCATGTAATGACAGCCAATGCCCGCTAAGGCACGACTCCCCTCGGGCACGCGGGTACTGGTGTTGTGCGGGCAGCCGCTACAAAACCAGGGGGGCCGGTTGGCTGTGTTGCCGGCAGCCTGTGTTTCGCGCAGCGCCTCTTCTTTGGCCTGCAGCACCGCGAGCCAGGCCCGCATTCCGGCAGCGACGTCGTCGGGTACGCCCAGCCTGAAGAGCCGTTTGGCCAGCGCTTTGGCAATCAGCGCGGGCGACAAATCGGCCTTTGACCGCAGCAGCACATTGCTTGTGGGGTTGGGCTGAGACCATTCCCCACCAGAGTGGTCTCCTTCGGGTTCGTTGAATTTGCCAACGACATCGGGCCGCACATCGGCGCGCCAGTTGTAGAGTTCTTCTTTAAGTTGGTATTCAATGATTTGGCGCTTTTCTTCCACCACCAGAATTTCCTGCAGGCCCTGGGCAAAGTCCCGGGTAATCGTGGGCTCAAGCGGCCAGACCATGTTCACCTTATGCAGCCGCAGTCCAACGCGCTGGCAGACCTCCCGGGTGAGGCCCAGGTCGTTGAGGGCCTGCAGCGTGTCTTGAAAGGCCTTGCCACTGGCGATGACGCCGAACCGGTCGTGCGGGCCCGCAATGACATTGTGATTGAGCCGATTGGCCCGCACATAGGCAAGCGCCGCATACCACTTGGTTTCCATAAGCCGCGCTTCTTGGTCGAGCGGCGCATCGGGCCAGCGCAGGTGCACGCCATCGGCGGGCATGGGGAAGTCGTGGGGGAGCACAATGTGTACTCGGTCGTTGTCGACCTCAATGCTGGCTGAGGACTCGACCACATCTTGGATTGTCTTCATGGAGGTCCAGACCCCAGCAAAACGGCTCATGGCTAGCGCATGCAGCCCCATGTCGAGAATGCCTTGGACGTCAGAAGGAAAGAAGACGGGCAGGCCACAGGCCTTAAAAATATGGTCGCTCTGGTGGGCCGCAGTGGAACTCTTGGCGACATGGTCATCGCCTGCGAGGGCGAGCACGCCGCCGTAGCGGGAGGTTCCGGCCATATTGGCATGTTTAAAGACATCGGAGCAGCGATCAACGCCCGGGCCTTTGCCATACCAGATGCCGAAGACGCCATCAAATTTTTTCGTGTTGGGAAAGAGGTCGAGTTGCTGGGTGCCCCAGACGGCGGTTGCCGCCAGTTCCTCGTTGACCCCGGGCTGAAAGACGATCTGCTGTGCGGCCAGGTGTTCTTTGGCGGCCCAGAGAGCCTGGTCGTAGCCACCCAGAGGGCTGCCACGATAGCCGCTGATAAAGCCTGCGGTCTTAACGCCTTGGGCAGCATCGCGGGCCTGTTGCATCATGGGCAGACGCACCAGCGCCTGTACCCCGCTCATAAAGGCTCGGCCTTTTTCGAGACGGTACTTGTCGTCGAGCCGAACCTGCTGCAGCGCCCGCAGAATCTGCGGTTCTAGGGGTGCATTCATTATTTCTGTTTATCGCTCCAGAGTTCGCCGCCAGTGGCCCAGTGGCGCGCGGGTAGTTCATAAAAAAGAATATCAACCGACTCCGGGCTACCCCCGAGAATCTTGGTGGTGATCTCGGTGAGGGCCTTGGCATACTCGCGCTTCTGGTCTTCGGTACGGCCTTCAAACATTTCTACACGAATAGTGGGCATAGTGGGGTCCTTGATAGCTATTGGGGAACATTGATATAGGCAGGGCAGGACGAGCCTTTGGGGATAACCTCTGCCTCTGTTTTGCCGTTGGGACATTTGTAGAGGCACTTGATTCGAGTGTTGTCCCGATTGGGATCGCGACTGGCAATGTGGCAGTTCATACTCTTACTGGCTTTTGCCTGAGATTGGATGAGCAGCAATGGGTCGGCTGATCTTTGTGCAGTGAATCCTCCATAAAGAAGAAGAACCGAAGCGATTGCCGCAGAAACTGTAGCCATGTCAGGCTCCTGAGGAAGACAGTGCGCCTTATGGTAAGCCCTTTACCGGGATAGGGCCAGCCTGTGCGGGTAAGTCTTTGCTGTAGAGTAAGGTACCTGGCGGCCCCCCACTAGAAAGTATCAAATGCCTATGCATAATCCCGGCTCTGTGTCGGGCTTTTTTTGGATGATCCTGATCTGCACCCTATGGAGTACTGCAGGCGTGGTGTCGCGGCAGCTTGAGTCGGCAGCCTCTTTTGAGGTGACATTCTGGCGAAGTTTTTTTTGTGGCCTGACGCTGGTTCTCGTTTTGGCAGTGCAAAAGGGCCCCGTGGGGCTGGTTCGCCTGGTTCGCAGCATGGGACTTCCTGGCCTGCTATCGGGGCTTTTCTGGGCCACGATGTTTACCTGTTTTATGGTGGCCATTCAGCTGACCTCGGTAACCAATACCTTACTGATCGTGAGCCTGGCGCCTTTGTTTGCAGCGATACTCGCTCGCTGGATTCTCGGGGAACCGATCTCCAGGGTCACGGCAATTTCGATACTGGTGGCTGGTATTGGGCTGTGGTGGATGCTGCGCGAGGGGCTCAGTGGCGATGGCTTATTGGGGGTGGTTATTGCACTGGGTACCCCTATCGCAGCCGCCTCTAATCTGGTGCTTTTGCGACGGTTTCGAGGGGGCGTGAGCCTGATTCCGGCGGTCATGCTCGGCGGTATTTTTTCTGCGCTATTGATGCTCCCCTTAATTTTTCCGTTAAGGGCAACCGAGTCTGACCTTGCATGGCTCGCTTTTCTCGGAGTCTTCCAACTCGCGGTGCCCTGTAGCCTAATGGTCTGGCTTAGCCGTTACCTGCCTGCCCAGGAGATTGCGCTGCTGTCACTATTTGAGGTGGTGCTTGGGCCCATATGGGCCTGGTTATGGGGGGGCGAGGTAATCACTGTGGTGACATTGCAGGGTGCGGGCTTAATCCTTGGCGCTCTGGTTTTTAACACTGTTTCTCGTCAGACCATCCCAGGCAGTAGGTAGCATGAATATGGCGCGGTCAGTCCCCACCCGAGTCGGTCTTTTATTTAATTACGACTGGGATGCCTCTGCCCACCACGAGGTTCTAAAGGGCCTAGCTGCTGACGATGCGGGTTTTAATCCGATCTCGCTCTCCGGTGTGTTACGCCTCTTGACTCTGGACCTAGACCGGTATGCTGACCAGATGGCTAGGCGTGGCCGAGCTAGAAACTGGGCCGCCGTAGTGTCGCATCATGAACTCTACGGCACCCTTGTGGCGGCCATGATTGCCGAGCGTCTCGGCCTTGCCGGCCCGAACGTGGCTGCGGTGCTCGCCTGTCAGCACAAGCTGTATGCGAGACGCGTATTGCAGCAGGTCTGTCCGCAAGAGAATCTTCGTTTCACAGCAGTGGACGCCCGACTGAATGAAAGCCCTCCTGAGTCTCTCGGGCTTCCCGTTTATCTAAAGCCCGTGCGGGCGACCTTTTCGATGCTCGCCCGGGGTATCGATGGCCCGATGGCCTGGCGTGACTATTTTGCGAATGTGTCTGCGGATAGTTGGCTAATGAGACGGCTCCTAGCGCCTTTTGAACAGGCAATTGCGCGACACCTGCCTGAGGCAGGACCGTCTCTCCGGTTTCTTGCTGAAGAGCCTGTCTGGCACCCGCAGTACAACCTGGATGGATATAGGGATCAGTCCGGGATCCATCTGCTCGGGGTGGTGGATGCAGTGTCCTATCCAGGAACACAGGCGTTTCAGCGCTGGGAATTTCCTTCTAGGCTTCCTCAGACGGTTATCGCACGGGCCTTAGCTGTAGCCCAGCGTTTTCTGGCTGCGGTGGGTTTCGGTCAGGGGTTCTTCAATATGGAATTTTTCTACGATAAGGTCTCGGACCGCATCTCGGTCATTGAATTTAACCCGAGGCTGTCTTCCCAGTTCGGAGACCTCTATCGCGGGGTCTTGGGCCTCAATCCACATGCTATGGCCTTGGCAATCGCGCTGGGGCGCACAGGCAGTTCGGTTTCTCGACAGCCACCTACTGGGAAGGTCGGTGCAAGCCTGGTCTGGCGTGCTTTTGCCCGCGACGAGTTGCCGCCCCGTCCGCCAAAAGGGGCTATAGCGGCTTTGTCTCGGGAGTTTCCTGGGGCACAGCTCGCACAGTTTTCGCGCGTACCCTTTTCAGTACACAGGGAACTGGCCTGGATGGGAAGCCATCGGTACGCAGTGGTTAACCTGGTGGCTGAGGATTCCGAGTCACTGCTTCGGCAGTCATTCCGGATCTCGAACCTTCTGGGCTGGCCCAATGCACCGTACGCGCAGTCGTTGTCTGAACTCGCTCTTGGTCATGGGGAGTGGCTTGCCCGATGGCGCTAAGCATGGAACAGGCGACTGCAGCCAGGTAGGGCAGTGCCTGAAGCCCCAAGATGGCAGACCAGGCAAGCCGGTTATCTATGGGAATAACTGGCGACTGTGGCAGAGCCCAGAACAGGCACAGCACAGAAACCAGTATTGCGAGAAGCAGTAGTTCTTCGCGTGCTGCGACAAGGTGGCTCCAGACGATGTCTTTGAAGGATTTTTTTTCAGCCTGTCGGTGCGTGCCGGCGGGGTTCAGGGCCTGGCTGTGTTCCCGGGACTTGCGGGTTATCTCAAAGCGGGCAGCGCGTCCGGAAAGACCGCTCAATATCCCTCGGGCAATGATATGGGAGAGGGCCATTCCGGCTAAGCTTGCGCCAAGGCTCTCTCTCCACCCGCAGTCAACCCGACGGGAATAGAGCGCCAGTGCGCTGGCTAATCTAAATAGGATCAGCCCAAGAAGCGGAACGACGAGCATTGGGGTCGGCAAGGGAAAAAGCGCCGGTGCGATGATTGTTCCCAGGCTCCAGCCGATTGCCCCAAGCGTGAGGACGAGGTGCAGGGCATCGCCCATCCAAGGCAGCCAGCCTGCAAGAAAGTGATAGCGCTGCCCGAGGCGCAGTGGTGATCGGCCGATAACTGACCCTATATGAGACTTGAGAATCTGCATAGCCCCGTGGGCCCAACGACGCCGCTGCCTGCGGTAGGCCATGAAGTCTGCGGGAAGTAACCCGGTTCCGTATACCTGGTCAACATATACTGCCCGGGCACCAGTGGCCAGGATGCGCAGGCCAAGTTCCGAGTCCTCGCATAGACAGTGGACGTCCCATCCGCCCAGTCTTCGGAGGGTCTGGGCACGGATCAGGGTCATGGTGCCGTGCTGAATGATAGCGTTACGCTGGTTACGGTGATGCATACCAATGCGAAAAAACCCCTCATATTCCCAATAGGCCATTCGTAAGAATGGCTGGTTAAGGGGGTCACGATGCGCCTGGGGCGCCTGTATTAGTCCGACATTCTCTTGGCGAAAGTATCCTGCCAACTGGGCGATCCAGTCTGCATGCACCTGATAGTCGGCATCTACCACCCCAATCCAGGAGGCCTGAAGGTCTGACTTTTCTAGCGCAAAGTTCAAGGCACCTGCCTTAAACCCTGGCCAGTGCGGCAGGCTAAAGAACTGCAGCCGAGGGTCTGCGCGGCTACGAACAAAGTCTGCAAGCGGCGCAACGAGACCTGGGTCACGGGTGTTGTTGTCGACCACCACAACTTCCAGTGCGGGCCAGTCTATTGCCAGTAACTGGTCGATCGCCCGAATCACCATGGCAGGCGGCTCGTTGCTGCAGACTAGATGCAGACTCACCTTGGGTGCGTCGTGGGGTTGCAGCCTCAGGGGAATCGGCGGATCGGATCTTAGGCTACCGGGCCAGAATACTTCACTAAACTCGAAAAGCAGGGCAAGCATCAGCGCTGCGATGAGTGTGATTGTTGCGATGAGCCCCAGGGCCATAAAAAGCTCGGATGGCCTCAGGTAGTCTGAGAACGGCCAGCAGGCGAACCAGACAAAGGCGTATCCGATCATCTGCGTTCCAACCAACAGGGTAACCCGTGCCTGTAGGCGCATCCGCCTAATTCCAAAGAGGACTGGGAGCGCAAGCACCAGGCCAAGAATAGCGGCCCCGAGCGCGACCATAGTTGCCTGCGGGTCTGGCGCAAGCAGCCCTGTCCATGCAAATTTCGGTGACCGGGACACATCCCAGATGCCCCAGTGGCCGCCTGCCTTGCCCTCTTGTAACCGCTTCCAGGGCTGGTCAATGGCCTCCATAAGGTAGTAGTCCAGCCCAAGTGCCTCGGCCCGCTGCACGAACTCTCGAATAAATGCCGCCTGTATCTGCGGAGAGGCCTTTGCATATCCCTGCACCGTACCTTGGCTCGGCCAGCCTATTTCTCCAATGACCACGGGCATCCGGGGGAATCGTGCCTGCACCTCGGCCAGGCGATCTAGGGCATAGTCCACTGCTGACTCGGCGGGTATTCCCTCCCAGTAGGGCAAGAGGTGTACCGTAATAAAGTCGACGTGTCGGGCGATCTCTGGCTGCGATAGCCAGACATGCCAGGGTTCGGCCGTGGATACCGGAGTGCGCAGCCGCACCCGGGTCTCATCGAGTATCTGATAAAGCGCTTGGGCAGGCAGCCTTTTGGTGAGCTGCGTCTCGTTTCCCAGAATAAGTCGGTCTACATGGCTGTGGGCCTGCGCAGCAAGGACAGCAGCAGCGAGCTCCTGGTGGTTACGCCGGGAGTCTTGATCCAGCCAGGCCCCAAGGCTCACCGATAGGCCATGTGACCTGGCATGCTCCAGAAGGCTGGGCATCTCCGTGCTGCTGTAGGTACGTATGCGTTTGGTAACCGAAGCCAAGAGCGCTATATCGTTTGAGACCTCTTCGGCAGAAGGCGTTGCTGCTGCCTGGGGGCCGTTCCAGCGGCCGTAGCCGTTGTAGGCTATGCCTGCCGTGGGACCATGAATCTGGGGTGCGGCTGACTCAGGGTTGCCCAGCCTCCAGAAAAGAAAGTGCGCCGCCAAGACCAGGATCATGCCAGCCAAGCCCATCATGACGCGCGCAGGATTCCTGCGTAGGCTTTTTACGACTACCGGCGGAGCAGACTGTGGTGGGATCATGCCTTAGGCGTTTGCATGGCGTTGTTCAACCGGAAGAAGAGTGACAGGTTTATCGAGAATGCATGACACCGCAGACAAGATATGGCGCTCAGGCGTCAGCCCTCGTGCAGCCTTGGCGGTTATTTTTGCTGCCTGTCTGGGCCTGAGCCTTTGGGCAGGACAGCGATTCTGGGAGAGGCCGCTGGCACCCTTGCCTTCTGCCATTCTGCCATGCGTATCGTATGCCCCTTTTCGGCACCCCGCCGATTCACCCTTCGACCCGATGCTGCGCTTCTCGCGAGAGCAGTTGCAGCGGGATCTGCAGCAGATCCGGACCATAAGCCCCTGCCTGCGTACCTACGGCCTCGACCAAGGAATGGAGGCGATTCCTGAACTTGCCCGGTCTATGGGGCTGCGCCTGCGCATGGGTGTCTGGATTGGCCCAGATCGGCAGGCCAATCGCCGCGAGATTGCACGCGCGGTAGCTCTGGCTCGAGAGTATCCCGATGTGATTGAGATGGTGATTCTGGGTAACGAAGTCTTATTGCGCGGTGACCTGCCGGTTGGGGAACTGGCTAAGCTTCTTTCGGAGCTGCGGGCAGCGCTCGCTATCCCGGTTACCTATGCCGATGTCTGGGCTTTTTGGCAGCGGTATGCCCAGGATCTACTGCCGCATACCGACCTGGTAACGGTGCATATCCTTCCCTACTGGGAGGATGATCCGGTTGGGGTCTCTCGGGCGGTCGACTATGTGCACGAGCGCTATGCCGAGATGCAAAGGCTTTTCTCTCCACTGCCTGTCTGGGTGGGAGAGACTGGCTGGCCGGCCTGGGGGCGGGCGCGAGGGCCTGCGCTACCAGGAGTGCAGGAGCAGCGTTACTTTGTGCATGGCCTACTGACGCGTCAGGATGTCACGCCTATTGATTTCAACCTGATTGAGTCCTTTGATCAGCCTTGGAAGCGGGTACAGGAGGGGGCAATGGGAGGTTCCTGGGGCGTCTTTGCCTCTGATGGAAGCCGACGGGTTGACTGGACCCAGTCGTTGTCGCAGACGCAATCCTGGGTTTTTCTGACAGGTCTGATGGCCGGCTGGAGCCTATTGCTACTGGCAGGGCCGCGTCTTCGGTGGGCTCTGTCCATCGGGCTGTTGATCGCTGGATTAGCAGCCGTTCAGACCGAAATGGCATGGCTATGGAGTCGCACTGCAGCCGAGTGGGGCGTTGCCATGGCCGGCGTTTTTATTTCCACAGCGCTTTGTCTTGGTCTCGCCCTTCGTCTGCCCCGGCAGGCTGGTGGTCATAGTTTCGCCATTGCTATTGCCGGATATGACAAGGCGCGTGATAAGGGCATTGCGACCACTGGCGGCCTTTTCGGGGACGACCCAAGGCTGTTACATCAGACGGACCATCTGCTTCGGGGGCTGATATTTCTGTGGCTCTGTCTGGTGCTCTGGCAGGTCTATTGGCTGATCATGGATGGGCGCTATCGCCCGTTTGGCTGGCCGTTACTGCTTGGCCCAGTGGTGTTTGCCGCTGCATGGCGCCTGAGCGACGCGGTGTGGGCCTACCAGTGCTGGCGTCCGTGGCTGCTGCGCGTCATGGCGGTGACTGCCGGCCTCGCAGGAATCGGATTGGCCTTGCTAGAGGGGCTAGAAAATCCTCAGGCGGTCACGATGGCGGTGTTGTTGGTCATGACAGGCCTGGTCTACGGCCTGCCGGGGGCCGGAGTTGACCAGACCTGAAGCAAAAGGGCGGGTAGCTCGTGCAGGCCTCCTAGTATCGCGCGGCTGGCGTTTAGCCCTTCGGAGAATCCAGCCGCGAGAAGTGGCTGCAACAGGCTGGGGTCTCTGCTGATGATATGAACCGGGACATCCCATGTCACGCCCTCTCCGCTGACGTTTGCCGTGGGCTGGTGATCCCCGATAAGCAGATAGACCGTATCGCGTGACTCTGGCAGAAGAAAAAATCCGCTGAGCCACTGATAAACATAGTTCACCATGCGTAGGTAGTCGGGGCGCATATTGCGCCAGTTGGGTTTCTCGGCTAAGGCAATTTCGGTATCTCTGTCGCCGAAAGGCTTCTCGGTGAGAACCTGCCGCCAGTCTGGCTGATAGGGGGGCACGGGGCTGAAGGGAAAGTGCGATGTGATTGTGGGGAAAAGAAGAAACCGGGGCGGGGTTTCCGGCCGAATCGGATGCAGATCCATAAACCGTGCGATGGCAAATTGGTCGGGAATGGACCAGAATCCGAGTGGGGGTCCCTGGTAGCCCAGAGACGGCCCATCAAGGTAGTGGTCGAACCGGTAGAAAACGCGTTCCGGCCAGGGCCAAGAGACGGCATGGTAAAGACCGAAGGCCTCATACCCTTTTGTCTGTAAGAGTTGAATGAGGGTGGGCCTGCCCGTAGTGAGCAGCAGATCGTGACGCCGAGGGTCGCTTAGGTCTACGCCAGACAGTACAGACATATGCGCAAGGTCAGAGGCGCCACCGATCGTAGGAGAACGGTAAAAGGCTGTGACCACACTGCGTCCGCTTGCGGTAATGGCCTGGTGTAGGGCGTTTCGTGCGGCGGCAGTGTCCTTGGCTGCCTGGGGGTCATCGTAGAGCATGGCCCCGAACGATTCTAAAAAGATAATGCTGAGGTCACGCTGCCTGAGCTGCCCGAGCACGGCATCAGGCGGATGCCTCAGTGCCGATTCAATGGGGGTTTCATCGGGCAATAGGCGCGCAAGAGACTTCGGTGACTGGGCATCCCATAGGATTTCCAACTGTTGGTAGTAGGTGGGAATGACCGGCTTAGAGACATACGGCCAGGTTGCCTGAACGCCCGCATAGTTTGCCGAAATCAGAGCGGTTGCCAAGCCTGTGACGATCCAGAGCCAGGGCCTTTTGCAGAGCGGGATGGCAAGGCTGCTGGTGGCCATACGGATCGACCAGGAAATCAGCCCCACCAGAATACTGATGCCGATTCCCATGCTGGCAATCGTTAAGGGGCCGAGCCACCATGGCCCCTCGGAGGCGGATACCCAGAGAAACCGAGGGATCTGGGGAATGTCCCAGTAGAGGCTTACGGATCTGCCAAAGAGCGCGGGCGCGGTGACATCAAGATAACGGGCGAAGACAAATACGGAGTAGATTAACGTGAGTGTCCAGAGTAGGGGTCGCGCCAGGCTTCCGTGCAGTCGCGCAATAAGCAAGAGTGTCAGCCAGAGCAGGACGAACTCGGGCGCAATGCGAAGATCGGGAAGCACCGCAGGGGTTGGCCACCAGGCGGTGAAGCTCAACAGGCCATTCAAGATCACCAGTGCGGCGAGCCCCGGCAACCAGCCTTTCTGGTTCATGCGTCTGAGGGGATTGCCTTTACCCGTCCGAAGGCAATGTAGCCCATGCCCCATTGGGTAGAGGTTCTTTCAAAGTCATCGAGATACGGGGCGATGCGGTCCCAGGGCGATCGAAGGTCGCCTGGTGCGCCGTTATAGCCATAGTTCTTGAAGTAGACCCAGAGGTTGAGTGGCGCCATCCATGCAGGAAAATATTGAATGCCTGCAATAGCAACCCGTGCACCGGGCTTGGCCCAGGCCAGCAACCGGGAAATGGCTGTGGGGGATCGCAGAATGTCATGCGTGTAGTGAAACAAAAAGGCGTCTACCTTCTGGGGAAGGGTGAGAGACTGGGCGCTGCAAGCAAAGACCTCTACCTGCGACCAGCCTTCTGTCTGCACCCGGTGCAGGGCCTTCGCCAGCATATCGGGGCTTTGGTCAAAGCCGTAGACCTTACCGGATGTTCCCACGGCCGACTGCAAAAGTGGCAGGCTCAGTCCGGTACCACAGCCCACGTCGAGGACCACCTCCCCGGGCTGCAGCTGCAGACCAGCGATAGCCCGGGTGCGAATGGGCCAGGTGGGCCCGCATGACTTGTCATAGCCTGCGGCACGCCTCTGGTATTTCGCAATCGAGACTCTCTGTATCTCGGCCTCTGAGGGCAGGGTCATACCCAGGGGTTTCGACCGCAGACTACTTGGTTACACCCACACCCTGAACGCGCTTGGGTAACTGGGACCGGCCTTCTTTGAGGTCTTGGGTGCAGGCTACAGTAAACGACTCGCCGACCTGCTCCTGTACCTCTTTCATACGCGCCTGGCAGGCGGATTCAGACCAGTGCTGCTCTACCACCTGCATATTCGTAGAAGTTCCGATCCAAACAATGAGAAGCCATTCTTTCATGATGCGTCAGTCCTCATTAAACACCAGAAGGGCGCTGTTGTGCCTTGAGCCTATCGCCCGTAATAAGGGTAATGCGCAGGGTAACGCCTTCACGCACGACCGACAGTGCCAGCGCGCTGCCGGTTGGTCCCGATGCCCAGATTCGACGATAGAAGTCAGCAAGGCTGAGAATAGCCTGGTCTTGTAGCGCCAGAATGCGATCTCCCTGCTGCAGTCCGGCCAGCTCAGCCGGGCTTTTGGCGGCAATCCGTTGGATAACCAACCCCCCTTGAGGATGGGGTTCGCTATGGACTCCGAGCCAGGGCTGGGCAGGGCCAGACCGACGACCAAACCTGAGTAGATCCGGCAGAACCGACTTAAATAAATTGATCGGAATGTACAAGTTTCCGGGGCGGGGCCTGGGCTCATCGGTTGCATCGGCGACAAGGAGCGAGCCCAGACCCACCAGGGCGCCTCGGTCATCAAACAGCCCGGCGCCGCTCCAGTTATTAACTGCGGGTATCGTTAGTAGGGGAGCATCCACCAGATACTCCCAGTTTCCCGCGAAGGGCTTTCGAGACGCGAGCAGGAGTTCGGTAACCTCGGACTCCCCCTGCCCCAGGGTGAGCAGCCGCTGCGGCGAGGCTAGGAGGTCGGAGTCTCCCAAGGTCACAGGGAATTGTTTTAAAGGAATCAATGTCTTCAGAAGGCCAAAGCCACTGACCGGATCATGCCCCAGTATTGTTGTGGGGATCTTTCGGCCCTGGTTATCGATGATGTCAGCCGTCTCGGCTTCGATGAGCAGGTAGCCTACGGTAACAATGGTATCGCGGTCTATGACGATGCCGGAACCTTCGCGGTAAGGCCCGAGACTCTGGGCGCTAGCGGCATTAGGGCTGGCGATGGCCTGTACCGTTACCACGCTCTGCATAATGCGGGCGACCACTTTTTCCTCGGGTTTCGTGCGCACTGTTGATTGTGGTAGCGCCGATACTGCAGGCAGCGTAAGCATGACGGCGAGGCAGAGTGTGATGCCCAGCCTTTTGCTGCACCAACTCTTCGGCTTTATCTCCGCATTGCAATAAATGTTTAAGCGCATAGAAATCAGCTACCCTTTTTATTTCATGTAACCGTGTTCTAAAAATACGAACACAAGAAAAGACTTCGTAGATTACTTTAAACTCTCTCTATGAATAAAAAAACCTCTTCCAACGCAGCAGCAAACATGAGTGCATGGTATGGCATTCGGTCCTTTGCCGAAAGGGCCATTGCGGAAAGTCCATTGCGCGCTCTCGACACCCTCTCTATTCGCCTCGTCGACTGGATCTACTCGGCGCGGTCGTCGCCAGAGCCGTTGTATGTGCAGACGATCATCACCAAGTCTAAAGTGGCTTCGCCTGCGACGCTGCATAAATGCCTTTCTGCCTTGCTCCGTGAGGGGCTTATTCAGGCTGAGGTCGATGCGATAGACACGCGGCGAAAAGTGATCACAGTCACGCCAAAGCTGGTTCAGGCTATCCAAGAACTGGATCAGAAGACCAAGCGGTGGCTACAGACCCATCCAAAAAGGTCGTAACACTTTTGGCGGCGACTGCGCCGCCGTACCGAAGGCTTTGTACTGACTGCGGGGTGTCTCGGTCTTCTTCTCCTAAAAACTGCGCAACCGCGTGCCAGTTTATTGCGCCAGACTATCCGCGCTGGGAGCGGCAGGTGCATGGTGCGCAGCGCGCCCTAGAAGACCCCAGCCAGCTCTACTTTGGTCCGCACCAGGCTATCTGGCGTGCCCGTCTGCGGCAGCCATTGGCGGGGGCTCAATGGACGGGGATTACCACCCGTATGGCCGAACGGCTGCTTGAAGAGAATCTTGTCGATGCTGTGCTTACCATGAAGCCCGCAGCCGAGGACCGTTGGCGTCCGGAGCCGGTACTCGTGCGTAAGCCAAGTGATATTGCGGCCTGTCGGGGTATGCGCATGGGTTATGCTCCTCTGTTGTCGCTGATAGAGCCCGCGTTGGCGCAGGGGATTAAAAGGCTTGCTGTTATCGGAATTCCTTGTCAGGTCTATGCACTGCGCGCCCTTGCGGAGCAATATGGCTTTGCCGACCTATGGGTGATAGGCACACCGTGCTCGGACAACACTACGACAGAGAACTTTCATCTGTTTCTGGAAAAACTGACCGAGACTCCCCAAACAGTGAGCTATCTTGAGTTCCGGGCCGATTACCAGGTGGAGTTGCGGTTTGAGGACGGGCGTAAAAAGCTTATCCCCTTTCTGCAACTGCCACTGGCAGACCTGCCCGCCGATTTCTTTCCGCTCACCTGCCGTACCTGTGTCGACTATGTCAATGCATTGTCCGACATTACCGTGGGCTATATGGGCGGAGAAGGGCAGCAGTGGCTGGTTGTGCGCAATGCCAAAGGCCAGAAACTGGTAGAACTGCTTGGCGATGAACTGGTGCTGACAAAGCCCACCGATTCGGGGAATCGTCATGCTGCGGTGCGGGGATTTGTTGAGAATACGCAGCGTGCGGCCGGGGGTCTTCCGCTTCGGCGCATGCCGAACTGGTTACGCCCAGTTGTAGGCCGTCTGATGACCTGGTTTGGCCCCAAGGGCATGGAGTTTGCGCGTGCCCGAATCGAAATGAAGGCTGCCGAAACGGTAATTCACCTATCGCGCGAGCTACCCGCAAAGATGAAGACCATGGTGCCGGATCATGTACGGCGGGTAGCAGAGCCGGTTCTTCTGAAAAAGACCTAGGGAAAACACTCCACCCACGTTGCTAGTGTTTTTTCCGATACAGATATAAGGTAATGCGGTTTTAACCAACTCTTTATGGAGACATTATGAAAAGACGTGATTTTGTTGCCGGTACTGGGGTAGCCGGTATCCTTGCCACTGGGGTTGCGCCCGCGGTTCGGGCCCAGGAGGCCATCCGTTGGCGGCTCGCATCAAGCTTCCCAAAGGCTCTTGATACTATCTTCGGCGCGGCTGAGACTTTTGCGGCAAGAGTTAACGCCGCCTCAAACGGGCGCCTGACCATTTCGGTTCATGCGGGCGGTGAGCTTGTCCCCCCGTTTGGGGTGGTGGACGCGATTCAGCAGGGCACGGTGGAAATGTCGCACACTGCACCGTATTACTTTTTCGGTAAAGACCCAACGTTTGCGATGGATTGCGCTATCCCCTTTGGCCTGAACTCACGCCAGATGACCGCGTGGATGTACGACGGCAACGGGCTGAAGCTTTTCCGTGAGTTTTATGCTGATTACAACATCGTTAACTTCCCTATGGGTAATACCGGCGCGCAAATGGGCGGGTGGTATCGTAAAGAAATTAAGACACTTGCCGATATCAAGGGCCTTAAGATGCGTATTGGTGGTTTTGGCGGCAAGGTGCTCGAGCGTATCGGTGGGGTTCCGCAGAATATTCCCGGCGGGGAAATCTATCCGGCCCTTGAGCGAGGTACTCTAGACGCTGTCGAATGGGTGGGTCCGTACGATGATCTTAAGCTCGGATTTTTCAAAGTCGCCAAGAATTATTACTATCCTGCTTGGTGGGAGGGTGGCCCTCAATTGTCCCTTTATGTGAGCAAGAAGGCCTATGACGCCCTTCCCAATGACCTCAAGAACATCGTCGAGACTGCTGCGGCGTTTGCGCATAATGAAATGCAGGCCAAGTACGATGCCCGCAACCCCGCAGCCCTTCGTGAATTAGTGAAGAATGGCGCTAAGCTTTTTGCAATGCCCAAGCCAATTATGGATGCAGCGTTTAAAGAGGCCACCGCCTACTATTCCGAGCTCTCTGCTTCAAACCCGCGTTGGCAGAAGATTTATGCGGACTACTCAGACTTCAGACGTAACGTCAACCAGTGGTTCAGATTTACAGAATCGCGATTTGATAGCTATATGCAGGGACTAAAGCTGTAGCCCTGTAGCTCGGTTTTGGTTGTTCGTTTCTCTTAGAAAATGCCCAACTTCGCCGTTGGGCATTTTCTATTTCTGCTGCCTCATTTCCCGAAGTAGCGCTGCGCCTGGATCAACATCAGACTCTTCTTCCGAGGCAGTGTCTTCGCTTTCAGAGTCGGTTTCTGTGTCTGAGGGATCTATAGCTGCATCTAGCGGGTCAGCGACAGGAAGTTCGATACCGCCGCTGTAAGAGGGGGATGCACTCTTATAGTTTCCAAGTAAATGACTCGGGTAGAAGATCACCGCAAGAGTCATAAGAACCTGTAGCACGACGAAAATGAACGCTCCACGATATATTTCTGCGGTCTTGATGCCTTCTATGAGCTTTCCATTTACCTGGTCAACATAGCCCTTTGAGGGCGCAACACTGCGAAGATAAAAAAGCGAAAAGCCGAAAGGTGGCGTAAGGAATGACGTCTGAAGAATCATTGCCAGCACGATGCCAAACCAGATGAGATCGATTCCAAGGCTATTCGCGACTGGAACCAACAAGGGAACGATGATGAATGCAATCTCAAAGAAGTCGAGGAAGAACCCCAGGATAAAGACGAGCGCCGTTACTAGAATCAGAAAACCTGTTTGACCGCCCGGAAGCTGCTCGAACAGCGACTCGACCCATATGTGGCCGTCGGCGGCATTAAACGTGAAAGAGAAAATCGTAGAACCGACCAGAATAAACATTACGAATACGGAGAGTCGGGTGGTCTGGTCCAGAGACTGGGTGAGAGTCGCCATGCTCAGTCGCCGCTTTGACAAGGCCATCAATAGGGCACCCACGGCCCCCATGGCTCCCCCCTCTGTGGGCGTTGCTACCCCAAGAAAAATGGTTCCCAGCACGAGAAAAATGAGCACGAGCGGAGGAATGAGCGCGAATGTGACCCGCTCGGCAATAACAGACAAAAGCCTGAGCCCCGAGTAGCGATTGATTAGCGCAACAGTTAGTGCAAGAAGGCTGGCGATGGTGACCGACAGCACCGCGACCTCATCAGCGGGTGCTGGGTCGACGCGGCCGAGCAGCGGTCCCATGACACTGTCATGCACCGAGTACCAGAGGAAGCCTCCAAGGCCACAGAAGCTCAGTAGAACCAAGAGCGATCGGTAGCCAGCGCTACCGTCGGGTTCTTTATAGACCCGAGCCTCAGGGGGCAAGGCAGGTACCGCCGACGGACGAATAAAGGCAAGAATGGCGAGAAAACCAAGATAGACCGCGACGAGGACGAGGCCGGGCTTAATGGCGGCGCTGTACATATCGCCCACAGAGCGTCCCATTTGGTCGGCGAGGACAATGAGGACCAGAGACGGTGGGATGATCTGAACGAGTGTACCCGCAGCCAGAATAGAGCCCGTGGCTACAGAACGGTTGTAGCCATAACGTAGCATGATGGGCAGTGAGATCAACCCCATCGAAATGACCGCCGCAGCAATGACGCCTGTGGTTGCCGCCAGCAGGGTGCCCACGAGGACCACTGCGATGGCAAGCCCCGAACGTACTGGGCCAAAAAGCTGTCCGATGGTGTCAAGAAGGTCTTCGGCCATGCCACTGCGCTGCAGGATGATTCCCATGAGCGTAAAAAAGGGAATGGCCAACAGCGTATCGTTTTGCATGATTCCAAAAATGCGCAGGGGCAGGGCCTGAAACAAAACCGTTGGAAACAGTCCGACGGCCACACCGATGAGCCCAAAGCCGAGGCCAACGGCGGCAAGCCCAAAGGCGACAGGAAAGCCGCTGATCAGGAGCACAAAGAGCCCCAGAAACATAAATACCGGAAATTGTGCGGCGAGCACCTCAATCATGGCTGCGGTTTTTCCTCGTCATTTTTCACGAGGTCTGCATCCTTGCTACCGACGCCTGCGAGTGGGTCTGGGCCGAGACCCGCCAGAAAACCGAGCCGCTTGTGTAGTTCAGACAGCGCCTGCAGAAATAGGAGGGCCATACCCAATGGGATCATCAAAAGCACGGGCCATCGAATCAGCCCGCCGGCATTCTGCGACATTTCGCCACTCGCAAATGCGATCGAGAACAAGGGCCACGATAGCCACACCACAAATGCGGATGTAGGCATCAAAATCAGGATGATTCCGAAAATATCAATCAGGTTTCGTGATCTTGCAGAAAGGCGCGCCGAAATAAAATCGATTCGAACATGGGCGTTGTGCAGGAGTACATAGCCCGCCCCGAGCATGAAGACAGCCGAGAAGAGATACCACTGCCCCTCAAGCAGGGCGTTGGAACTCGTGGAAAACGCCTTGCGAACCACGGCGTTACCGGCGCTGAGCAGAACTGCTGCTAAAACCAACCAACGCAAGACACTTCCGATTATTCCCGAGAGCCTGTCAATGGCCCGGAAGAAGGGAGCGGTAATAAGAATGCCTGATTTCACACAGCGGATTGTGCCTGATCTTTGTTGTCATGCCCCATTTTTCCACCGCAGGTCTCGGGCTAATGGATCAGCAATTTCCCTAGTTCATCGTACAGTATGGGTTATGGAAGCCGACTTAAACGAGCAGTTTTGTCATTGCCAATGTGTCCTTTGATCCCTGGCAGCTTATGCTGTCATCTTCGGTGCCTTCTCACAGTGCTCGCCTTATCGGTATTAGTGGCCACTGGGTGCAAATCAGAGGCAACGCGCGACTGCCCCGACCCGGTGGCGCAGTCTAAGGAGTACATGACCGAGACCGAAAAGAAGCTTGCCCGGCTTAAAAAGGGGTTTGACCCGAACTGTAAGTAGTCACCTCTGGCCCCACCGGTCCGGGCGCGAGCGGATGGGCGGGGCGCAGCCCATCGATAACCATGGGCTGCCCGAGGGTGGTCACTGCGGGAAACCCATCGCTGCCTTCGGACGACACGCATAGCGCCCGTTCGGTCACCTGTGGCTCAGAGAAAATCTCGTTCACCCCTAATACCGGTGTGCAGGGCACGCCCAACGGTGTGAGTAGCCCAATCCATTCCTGGCGGGGCCGCTGAGACAGAATTGGCGCGAGCACCTGGTTGAGGGCATCGCGGTGGGCAACCCGGGCAGGGTTTGTGGCAAACCGGGCATCGGCAATCCAGTCGTGCTGCCCCAGTGCCTGGGCTAAGGCGGCAAACTGGCCGTCGTTGCCAACGGCAATCACCATGTAGCCGTCTGCGGTGGCATAGGCCTGGTAGGGAACGATGCTGGGGTGGGCATTGCCCAGACTCTGCGGCACCTTTCCCCCCACCAGAAAGCCTGCCGCTTGGTTGGCCAGAAGGGCTACGCCGGTGTCGAGCAGGGCGCAGTCAATGGTTGCGCCTTCGCCCGTGCGGCCCTTTCGCAAAAGCGCTGCGGTAATGGCATTGCAGGCGTAGAGACCCGTAAAAAGGTCTATCACCGCGACACCGACTTTCTGTGGCTCTCGCCCGGGTTCGCCCGTAATGCGCATGAGTCCGGTGTAGGCCTGCAGCGCAAAGTCATAGCCCGCCTGGGAGGCCAGCGGACCGTTCTGGCCAAAGCCACTAATCGAGCAATAGATAAGGCCGGGGTTGGCTGCCCGCAGCGACTCGGCGTCTAGGCCAAAGCCCTTGAGCTGCGCGACCTTAAAGTTTTCAATGACCACATCGGCTCGGCTGGCCAGCAGCCGAATCTGCGCGAGATGTTCCGGATTTTTGAAGTCCGCCGATAAGGAGACCTTACCGCGGTTGGTACAGGTGTAATAGCTGGCAATTTCAGGCGTATACCAGGGAGGCCCCCACTGTCGGGTGTCATCACCGGGGCCCGCCCGTTCGATCTTGAGCACGGTGGCCCCAAGGTCTGCCAGTAGCTGGCTGCACCAGGGCCCTGCCAGAATACGAGACAGGTCGAGCACCCGAACGCCCGACAGCAGATCGGCCTGCCCGTGGCGGATTGCGGATGCCCCGCCCGACATTAAAAGAATGCCTGAATGCCAGTCTGCGCACGCCCAAGAATAAGCGCGTGGATATCGTGGGTGCCTTCGTAGGTGTTGACGACTTCAAGGTTCACCATATGTCGCATCACCCCAAATTCATCGGTGATGCCATTGCCCCCGAGCATGTCGCGCGCGGTGCGGGCGATGTCAAGCGCCTTGCCGCAGTTGTTGCGCTTGAGAATCGAGGTGGCCTCGACCGAGGCAGTACCTTCTTCCTTCATGCGGCCCAGCCGTAACGCCGCCTGGTAGCCCAGGGTGATCTCGGTCTGCATGTCGGCAAGCTTCTTTTGAATAAGCTGGTTGGCTGCCAGTGGTCTGCCAAACTGTTGGCGGTCCATGACATACTGCCGAGCCGTGTGCCAGCAAGACTCGGCCGCGCCGAGTGCGCCCCAGGCGATGCCAAACCGTGCGGAGTTCAGGCAGGTAAACGGCCCTTTGAGCCCGCGAATATCCGGGAAGGCGTTTTCTTCGGGAACAAACACCTGGTCCATCACGATTTCGCCGGTGACGGAGGCGCGCAGTCCGATCTTTCCATGGATGGCAGGGGCGGAGAGGCCCTTCATGCCTTTTTCGAGCACAAAGCCCCGGATCTCGCCGGCATCGTCTTTGGCCCAGACCACAAAGACATCGGCGATGGGGCTATTGGAGATCCAGGTTTTGCCCCCCGAGATGCTGTATCCGCCATCGACCTTCTTGGCGCGGGTGGTCATGCCGGCGGGGTCAGACCCATGGTTGGGCTCGGTAAGCCCAAAGCAGCCGATGAGCGTTCCCTTGGCCAGGCCGGGCAGAAACTTTTGCCGTGTGGCCTCGTTGCCGAAGGCATAGATTGGCAGCATGACCAGAGAACTCTGCACGCTAAACATGCTGCGGTAGCCACTGTCCACGCGCTCGACCTCGGCCGCGATGAGGCCATAGGCAACATCGCCCACGCCGGCCCCGCCATATTCGGTGGGGATGGTGGGGCCGAGAAATCCCAGGCTGCCCATCTCGGGGAAGATCTCGGGCTCGACCTTTTCATGCCGAAAGGCCGCAAGCACCCGAGGCGCGAGCTTGTCCTGGCAGTACTCACGGGCGGCCTGCCGGATCATCCGCTCTTCATCGGTAAGCTGGTCCGACAGGAGCAGCGGGTCTTCCCACATAAACTTTGTCTGCGGCTTGAGCATGGCGACACCCTTTCCTTGGTTGCTGGATTTTCTGATGCTGAAAGACTAAACCAATCGCGGATTGTTTGGATACCTGCCCGGCCTTATTTAGCTATCACGCTGGCAATGGCCTGACACACCTTGGGAAGGTTTTTGCTGTTTAGGGCGGCAATACAAATGCGGCCGGTTGCCACGGCGTAGACCCCATGGTCTTCACGCAGTCGGGTCACCTGCGATTCGGTGAGCCCAGAGTAGCTGAACATGCCTTTTTGCTGGGTTACAAACGACATGTCCTGCCGGACACCCTGGTCTTTCAGGCCCCGCACCAGGCCCTCACGCATGCTGCGGATGCGGTCACGCATGGCGGCCAGTTCCTCTTCCCATAGGGCCTTCAGCGCAGTGGAGTTCAGCACCATGGTTACCAGGGCGCCACCATGGGTGGGCGGGTTGGAATAATTGGTGCGGATCACCCGTTTTACCTGGCTTAGCAGGTGCTTGGACTCTTCTGCGCTGCCAGTGACGATGGATAAGGCGCCTACCCGCTCGCCATAGAGCGAGAACGACTTCGAAAAAGAACTCGAGACAAAAAAGCTCAGGCCTGCCTCGGCGAACTTGCGCAGCGCAGCGGCATCTTCGTGCAGGCCGTGGCCGAACCCCTGGTAGGCCATGTCGAGAAAGGGAACCAGGTTACGGGTAGCACAGACAGACACCACCTCGTTCCATTGGCTGTCAGTAAGGTCGGCCCCAGTGGGGTTGTGACAGCAGGCATGCAGCACCACGATGGTCTGGGCTGGCAGGGCCTTGAGGCTTGCGATCATGCCGGCAAAGTCCACGCCTCGGGAGGAAGGGTCGTAGTACCTATAGTTGTGCACCGCAAAACCGGCGGCCTCAAAGAGTGCCCGGTGGTTTTCCCAGCTCGGATCGCTGATTGCAACGGCCGCATGGGGGAGAAGCTGCCTAAGGTAGTCAGCCCCCACTTTGAGAGCACCGGTGCCGCCAAGGGCCTCGATAGTAACTACCCTGTCTTGGGCCAGAAGGGGATGGCCAGCACCAAAGATCATCTGCTGCACGGCCTTGTTGTAGGCCGCGGCACCCTCTATGGGCTGGTAGCCCTTGGCGAGTGATTGGGCGGTTCTTTCTTCTTCAGCGGCCTTTATGCACTTAAGTAGCGGTAATTTGCCGTTTTCGTCGTAATACACTCCAACGCCAAGGTTAACCTTGTCGGCCCGGGTATCGGCGGCAAAAGCCTCGTTAAGGCCAAGAATGGGGTCGCGCGGAGCAAGGTCTACCTGGGCGAATAAAGAGGGATGCGGGGCGTTCATAGGCGGATTAAGACCTAAAGTCAATAGGTTGGAATGAAAAAAAGGATTGGAAATTTGGCCTAGGCCTCGCCACAATATGCGGTTGATTCCTATTAGCGCTCTTTGAAACACGAACACTCACTTTACCATGTCTGCTCAGACACTTAGCCCATTTCACCTGGTAAGCCCTTTTGCGCCTGCTGGCGACCAGCCGCAGGCTATATCGGCGCTGGTGCAGGGCGTTCAAGATGGGCTTTCCTTTCAGACGCTCTTGGGCGTTACGGGCTCAGGCAAGACCTACACTATGGCCAACACCATTGCGCAGCTCGGACGCCCTGCTTTGGTGCTTGCCCCGAATAAAACACTGGCGGCGCAGTTGTATGCGGAGATGCGCGATTTCTTTCCGCGTAATGCCGTTGAGTACTTTGTTTCGTACTACGACTATTACCAGCCCGAGGCCTATGTGCCGCAGAGAGACCTCTTTATTGAGAAAGACTCTGCGATTAACGAGCACATCGAGCAGATGCGGCTGTCGGCCACCAAGTCTTTGTTAGAACGCCGAGACACCATTATTGTTGCTACCGTCTCTTGCATCTACGGTATTGGTAACCCTGCCGACTACCATGCCATGGTGCTCGCCATGCGTTCTGGCGACAAAATGAACCAGCGAGAACTTATTGCCCAGCTGGTGCGTATGCAGTATCGGCGTAACGACCTCGAATTCACCCGTGGCGTGTTTCGGGTGCGCGGCGACACCATTGACGTATTCCCCTCTGAGCATGCGGAACTCGCCCTGCGGGTCGAGCTCTTTGACGACGAGATCGAGTCGTTGCACTTGTTCGACCCGCTCACAGGGCGCATTCGCCAGAAGATCACGCGTTTTGTGGTCTACCCATCGTCGCACTATGTCACCCCCCGCGAGGTGGTGCTTCGGGCAATCGAAACCATCAAGGCCGAGCTCCACGATCGGGTGCAGTTTTTTGTCTCGCAGGGCAAGCTTGTTGAGGCCCAGCGGCTCGAGCAGCGTACCCGGTTCGACCTTGAGATGCTCGGAGAACTGGGTTTTTGTAAAGGCATTGAAAACTATTCGCGCCATCTCTCCGGTGCTGCGGCCGGTGAGCCGCCGCCCACCCTCATCGACTATCTGCCGAGCGATGCCTTGATTTTTCTTGACGAAAGCCATGTCATGGTGGGCCAGCTCGGAGGCATGTATCGAGGCGACCGGTCGCGCAAAGAAACGCTTGTGGAATATGGCTTTCGACTGCCCTCGGCGCTCGATAACCGGCCGCTGCGGTTCGATGAGTTTGAGCCCAAACTACGACAGGCAGTCTTTGTCTCGGCCACGCCTGCGGCCTATGAGCTTGAAAAGTCACAGGGGGCTGTCGTCGAACAGTTGGTACGTCCTACGGGCCTCACCGATCCCGACATTGAGGTGCGCCCCGCGCGGGCCCAGGTGGACGATCTTTTGTCCGAAATTCGGCTGCGGGTGGGCGTCTCTGAGCGGGTGTTGGTTACCACGCTTACCAAGAAAATGGCCGAGCAGCTCACCGACTACCTTGCCGAAAACGGGGTACGGGTGCGCTATCTGCACTCGGACATTGACACGGTTGAGCGGGTCGAGATTTTGCGCGATCTTCGGCTTGGCAGTTTTGATGTGCTGGTGGGCATTAACCTGCTACGAGAAGGACTCGACCTGCCCGAGGTTTCGCTGGTCGCTATTCTTGATGCCGACAAAGAAGGTTTTCTGCGGTCTGAGCGTAGCCTTATTCAAACCATAGGCCGTGCGGCCCGGCATCTGAATGGCAAGGCAATTTTGTATGCCGATCAGGTCACCGACTCGATGCGCCGCGCCATTGATGAGACCGACCGCCGTAGAGCCCGTCAGAAGGCCTTTAACCTGGCCCATGGCATCGCCCCACGGGGTGTCGCAAAAGACATTCGCGAGCTGATCGACGGCGCGGTAAGTAACAAAGAGCAGCAGCGCCGGCAGGCTGGAATTGCGGCGGCCGGGGCGCTGTCGGTTGAGGGTATGTCAGAGAAGGCCTTAGCCAAAGAAATCTCCCGCCTCGAAAAGGCCATGCTGGAGCATGCCCGCAATCTTGAGTTCGAAAAGGCCGCGGCCGCCCGCGATGAACTCTCGCGACTCAAGGCTCAGGCCTTCGGGGCGGGCCGCCTTGAAGACCAGGTTTTAGAAGCACCGTTGTCCTCCCGCGTGCAAGGGCCACAAGCCCGCGCCGCATAACCTTTGAACGTTCGTATAAAGGAACTTTTGAAAATGAGCCGTACCCAGAATAAAAGAATAGACACTCCTTCCGCCAAGCCATTAAAGCCCGTAGGTGTCAAAACCCGGGTCTTGTTTGTCTGCATGGGCAATATCTGCCGCTCTCCCATGGCTAAGGGCGTCTTTGACTCGATGGTCAAGGCAGCTGGGCTGTCTGATCTGGTGGTGTCCGACTCTGCGGGTACGCATGGCTTTCACGCCGGAGAGCCCGCCGATCCAAGGGCGGTTGCCGCCGCGCAGAAACGGGGCTACGACCTCACCGAGCACGTGGCCCGCAAGGTAGAACTTGCCGACTTCAGCGAGTATGACTACATCCTCACCATGGACTGGGATAACCTGGCGTTGTTGCAACGCTCCTCCCCAAGAGGGTTACAGCACAAGCTGCAGCTCTTAATGCGGTTTGCGACTGAGTTTGAGGCTGCCACAATTAGCGATCCCTATCACGGCGGAAACCAGGGTTTCGAGCAGGCCTTAGACTACATTGAAGACGCCTGTAATGGCCTGATGGAGGTGGTGCGGCGCCGGGCGAGTATGGTGGCTGCTGCCTAATGTGAGATGTGAGTTTCTGAAGCCTGTGCACTGAAGACCTAGGGTTTGCAGGGGCAATGCCCCCAGTAGTTGAGTAATTCGCTCAACTTCCGTAAACTACCAAGTAAATTAGTCGGAATTAACCGACATCAGGGAGCCTTCCCCCGCTGGTTTGCTGGTGGGGGTTCTCGGGCAAATAGTGCACAGGAGGTCGTATGCGTCTCACAACAAAGGGTCGTTTTGCGGTAACCGCGATGATTGATCTGGGGCTGCGGCAGGATAAGGGGCCGGTTACCTTATCGGCGATTAGCCAGCGTCAGAAGATCTCCCTCTCGTATCTTGAGCAGTTGTTCGGTCGGCTGCGCCGGCACGAACTCGTTGAGTCGATGCGGGGCCCCGGCGGCGGTTATCGCCTTGCCCGCGCAGGCCGCGACATCACCGTGGCGGACATCATTTACGCGGTCGACGAGCCTCTCGATGCCACCCAGTGTGGGGGCAAGCAGAACTGTCTTGATGATCAGGTCTGTATGACCCACGAACTCTGGGCCAGCCTTAATCGCCATATGGTTGATTTTCTCGATTCGGTGTCGCTACAAGACCTCGTAGACGAGCAGCGCCAAAAGCAGCGCCCCGGCGCTGACGCGCCTGTCACGCGCCAGGTGGTCTTCCACGAAGACCGTGAACGTCGGCCTGTGGTGGCAGATCCTATAACCAGTGCCGTGGTAAGCCGTTAGAGCGGGTGGCTATGAATACTCCGATATACCTCGATTATTCGGCCACAACGCCCGTAGATGAGCGGGTGCTCAACGCCATGTTGCCGTTTCTGCGACAGGATTTTGGTAATCCTGCCTCGCGAAGCCATGCCTTTGGCTGGAAGGCCGAAGAGGCAGTGGAGCATGCGCGGGGGCAGGTGGCACGACTGGTGCACTGCGACGCAAAAGAGCTGGTCTGGACCTCTGGCGCCACCGAGTCGATTAACCTGGCGCTTAAGGGTGCAGCGCACTTTTATAAAGACAAGGGTCGTCACATTATTACCGTGAAGACCGAGCACAAGGCAACGCTGGATACCTGCCGCGAACTTGAGCGCGAAGGATTCGAGGTTACCTATCTTGATGTTTTACCCAGCGGCCTTCTCGACCTCAAGGCCTTCGAGGCCAGTCTTCGGCCAGACACCATTCTGGTGTCGGTAATGTATGTGAATAACGAGATTGGTGTGATTCAGGATATTGCCGCGATTGGTGAACTCTGCCGCGCGCGGGGTATTGTGTTTCACGTGGATAGTGCCCAGGCCACCGGCAAGGTGATTATCGACCTTCAGTCTCTGAAGGTTGACCTCATGTCATTCTGTGCCCATAAAACCTATGGCCCTAAGGGCGTGGGTGCTTTGTTTGTGCGCAGAAAGCCCCGGGTACGGCTAGAGCCCTTGATTCATGGCGGGGGCCATGAGCGTGGCATGCGTTCGGGTACGTTGCCTACCCACCAAATCGTAGGCATGGGCGCCGCGTTCGAGATTGCCCAGGCCGAGATGGCCACCGAAAACGAGCGCATTCGCATGCTCCGCGACCGACTCTGGAATGGCTTGTCTCAAATTGAGGCGGTCTACCTCAATGGCGACCTTGACCATCGCGTACCCCATAACCTCAATGTCAGCTTTAATTATGTAGAAGGGGAGTCGTTGCTGATGGCGGTCAAAGATATTGCGGTCTCTTCAGGCTCAGCCTGCACCAGCGCTAGCCTAGAGCCCTCTTATGTCTTGCGTGCGCTTGGCCGCAGCGACGAGCTTGCCCATTCGTCAATTCGCTTTTCGGTGGGGCGGTTTACCTCCGAGGCGGACATTGATTTTGCGGTTTCGTTGTTAAAGGAAAAAGTTGCCAAGCTGCGCGAGATGTCGCCGCTGTGGGAAATGGTGCAAGAAGGCGTTGACCTCAACAGCATTCAATGGGCTGCCCATTAAGGCTTGGTTTTTCTCATTCCTCTTCGTTCGTTCACCGCTATCTGAGTCACATTCTGCACTGCGTTTTATCTGTTAGAGGAAACACACAATGGCATACAGCGACAAAGTAATCGACCACTATGAAAACCCCCGCAATGTGGGGGCGCTTGACAAGAACGACCCGAGCGTGGGCACTGGCATGGTGGGTGCCCCTGCCTGCGGTGATGTGATGAAACTTCAGATCAAGGTGAACGACCAGGGCATTATCGAAGATGCCCGCTTTAAAACCTACGGCTGCGGGTCTGCCATTGCGTCCTCCTCGTTGGTTACCGAATGGGTGAAGGGCAAGTCGCTCGATGAGGCGATGACCATTAAAAATACCCAGATAGCCTCGGAGTTGTCTTTGCCTCCAGTGAAGATTCATTGCTCTATTCTTGCCGAAGATGCCATTAAGGCGGCAGTCGAAGACTACAGGAAGAAGCATGTCGATCTCGTTGACTGAGGCGGCCGCCCAGCACGTAGCGCGGTTTTTGGAAAAGCGCGGCAAGGGCGAAGGCATTCGTCTTGGGGTGCGCACCACCGGCTGCTCTGGCCTGGCCTATAAGCTTGAGTTTGTTGATCAGGTGGCCCATGAAGATCTTCGGTTCGAGAGTCGCGGCGTACGGGTGTTTGTCGACCCCAAGAGCCTGCCCTACATTGATGGCACCGAGCTCGACTTCGCTCGTGAAGGACTCAACGAGGGGTTCAAGTTCAATAACCCCAATGTGAAAAGCGAGTGCGGTTGCGGTGAATCTTTCCAGGTCTGAGTCTCAGCCCGAGGGCTTGGCTCAGAAGAATTACTTTGTACTGTTTGGCCTGCCTGTTTCCTTTAGTGTCGATAGTGCCGGCCTAGAGGCGGGCTGGAAGCGGATGCAGCGCACCGTGCACCCCGATCGCTTTGCCTGCGCCGATGACGCGCAAAAGAGGCTTGCCCTGCAGTGGTCCACACTGATCAACGAGGCCTACGCGGTGTTAAAAGACCCCCTACGGCGCGCGGAATATCTCTGCGGCCTTGCCGGTGTTTCGGTGGATGCGCATTCGAATACCCGGATGCCTGAGGACTTTTTGGAGGTACAGATGCGCCTGCGTGAAGAGCTTTCCGAGATTCACGACCTCCCTCAGTCGCCAGCACGGGAGGCGGCCCTATCGGCCTTGCGCGCGCAGTGTTCACAGCAGATGTCGCAGGGCATAGATCGGTTAACCTCACTGCTAGACCCAGTGCTCGCGCAGTCCCATGGCGCAGACTCCGCGGCGCAGTCCGGCGATGTCCTACCCGATCGAGATCTTTGTCGTCTGGCTGCGGAGCAGATCAGGGCCTTAATGTTTGTCAAGAAGCTTCAGGCGGAGGCTGCCTGATGCAGTCTGCCCAACGGAGGCTATCTCATGGAGGATAGCTAATGGCCCTGTTGCAGATTGCGGAGCCGGGACAGTCCACACTTCCCCATGAGCGTCGCCATGCGGTGGGTATTGACCTTGGCACTACGCATTCCTTGGTTGCCGCGGTGCGCTCGGGGGTTGCTGAAATTCTGCCCGATGCCCAGGGCCGCCGGCTACTGCCTTCGGTGGTGCACTACAGCTCCGCTGGTGCCGACCTGTTGGGTGATGCCGCTCTTGATCAGGCTAGTCGCGATCCGGCCAACACCATAGTCTCGGTCAAGCGCCTCATGGGCCGTGGCCTGGCAGACGCCCAACGCCTGCGTGTGCCTTATACCTTGGATACCCAGGGTCAGGGCATGGTCCGTTTCGTCACCGCCGCCGGTCCTGTGTCTCCGGTAGAGGTCTCTGCCGAAATTCTGCGCCGGCTGCGTCTTCAGGCAGAGCAAACCCTTGGAGATAGTCTCGTGGGCGCGGTGATTACCGTGCCTGCTTATTTTGATGATGCCCAGCGTCAGGCGACCAAAGACGCAGCCCAGTTGGCGGGGCTGTCGGTACTGCGGCTGATCAACGAGCCTACGGCAGCGGCCTTGGCCTATGGCCTGGAGTCGGGAGCAGAGGGCGTCTATGCCATCTATGACCTGGGTGGCGGTACTTTTGATATTTCCATTCTCAGGCTCACCCGTGGTGTATTCGAAGTCGTTGCCACGGGTGGAGACCCAGAACTCGGCGGGGACGACTTTGATGCTGTGCTTGCCGAAGACTGGCTTGGTCAATGGGCGGTCTCGCGGTCTTCACTTGCAAGTGATGCCTGGCAGGGCCTGCTCAGGCTCGCGCGCTCGGTGAAAGAATCGCTTTCCTCTTGCCCAACGGATCAGACGCCTATTGAAGGACACTGGGCAACCGCAGGCAGTCCAACCAGAACCGTGACCATGACCCGTGCACGGTTTGCAGAGATTTCGCAAGGCCTGGTGGATAGAACCCTTGCCGCCTGTCGCCAGGCATTGTCTGATGCCGGCCTTTCGGTTGCTGATATTCAGGGGGTGGTCTTGGTCGGGGGCTCCACGCGTCTGCGCAATGTGCAGCATGCGGTGGAGGCTTTTTATGGTCAGATGCCGAAGGCCAATATCAATCCCGATGAGGTGGTTGCGATTGGGGCAGCCCTGCAGGCCAATCTGTTGGCGGGTAATCGGGCAGAGGGCGACGACTGGCTCCTGCTCGATGTCTTGCCGCTAAGCCTCGGCCTTGAAACCATGGGGGGGCTGGTCGAGCGCATTATTCCCCGTAACAGCCCGATTCCCGTGGCCCGCGCCCAGGAGTTCACCACCTTTCAAGACGGCCAGACAGGGCTGTCGATTCATGTCGTGCAGGGTGAGCGTGAGATGGTCTCGCAGTGCCGGTCTCTGGCCAAGTTTGACCTCAAGGGCATTCCTCCCATGACTGCGGGTGCGGCCCGCATTCGGGTGAGCTTTCAAGTGGATGCCGATGGGCTGTTGTCGGTGACGGCGCAGGAGCAGTCCGCAGGTGTCTCGGCGTCGATTGAGGTTCGGCCCTCGTATGGATTAAGCGACGCTGAAGTGGCCCGGATGCTGCAAGAGGCTTTTGCCTCTGCCCAGGAGGATAAAGATGCGCGGGCCCTTGCGGAGGCGCAGGTCGATGCCGAACAGTTATTGCGTGCGGTGAGTGCAGCGCTGGCATCCGATGGGGATCTTTTGCACGAAGAAGAACGGCGTGCTCTGTCTCAGGCGATCGACAACTGTCGGGTGCATTGCGGGGCCTCCGATCTGGCCAGTCTGCGTTCTGCGGCCGAGACCCTTAATCGTCTATCAGAGCCCTTTGCCGCATTGCGCATGAACCGCGCCATTGCACAGGCACTAACTGGTCAGTCGGTTCACGATCTGCATAGTCCGCGCTGATGCCAAAGATTCGTGTGCTTCCGCATGTCGAACTCTGCCCGCGGGGCACCGAGTTTGTGCTGCCCGAGGGTGCGAACCTGTGCCGCAGCCTGCTCGCTAATGGCGTGGAGATTGAACATGCCTGCGAGATGTCTCGGGCCTGCACCACCTGCCATGTGATTATTCGCAAGGGGTTTGATTCGCTTACGCCCTCGGACGAAGACGAAGACGATTTACTGGATCGTGCCTGGGGCCTCTCGTCGCAGTCACGGCTAAGCTGCCAGGTTGCGGTGGGCGCCCAAGACCTTGAGGTAGAAATTCCACGCTACACCATCAATCACGCCCGCGAGCAGTGATCCGTAATTCCAATTTATCTTTCCGTAATTCCAAGTTAAGTCGAATGCCCACCCCGACTGGACTTCCTTGCCTATGACCCCACCCAAGGCTCATAGATAATACCCTGACCCACCAATTGCGCGGTTCCTGCATTGTTCTCTACCGACTCCGAGAAGTCTGCCAGCACCTTGGCTCGCGTCTTCTCTGGGTTGGTTCGTATCTCGTTTAGCCACCAGTTGTAGCCATCGGGCTCTGGGTCTCTTCCCAATACGTTCTGATACACCTTGGTTAGGTACTGCTCATCCGTGGGAGAGGTTCCGTACATCGCCCGAAACTCGTTGGAGTCGATAAACCGGGCAGCGGCCTCTATTAATGTCATGCCCGAATCCATCTGGGC